>Ga0307373_10000012_pt1 | contig 249994 bp, 222 predicted proteins | sample OX2MG_FD_202534 | JGI IMG/M metagenome (GOLD analysis project Ga0307373, IMG submission 202534) | Soil microbial communities from Risofladan, Vaasa, Finland - OX-2 | ecosystem: Environmental > Terrestrial > Soil > Coastal area > Acid sulfate soil | place: Finland: Risofladan, Vaasa...
CCTGCCTCCAACTGGTTCAGCACCAGCACCCGCCTTTGCTCAGCTGAGTTCAAAACGATCTTGTCCTTCATAGCCGGACAGAATCGCTGAGCTGTTAGGACCGGTCAGAATCGCTGAGCTACAACAGAACCCGACCTCGGGCTTGACCAGGACCGCCCTGTGAGCTAGGATACATAACGTCATCTTTATGAAAGAGTTGTTTATTTGAATCCCACACTTCCCGCCAGCGCGCCGCCGCACCGCCGGGTCCTCCCTCTCGCCCTCGCCGGGGCCGCCGAGGGTGATCTGGCCGCCTATTTCGAAGGTCTCGCCAACCCGACCCGGTTGCGGATCGTGCAGCGGCTGGCCGAGGTGAAGGAGGCCAGGGTGTCCGACGTGGCCCTGCTCTTGGGGATCAGCCAGCCCCGGATGTCCTGGCACCTGCGGCTTTTGCGCCGGGCCCGGATCGTGACCACCAAGCGGGAAGGTCGCGAGGTCTTCTGCCGTCTTGATCGGGAATCCATCCAAGCCAGCTTTATGCGCTTCTCCCGCCTGGTCGAGGAGGTGCCCGGCCCGGACTCAGATCCCCGCGCTGGAACCGGGCTCGAGTCGAATGACATCGTCAATCAGCCGCTCTCCCACACCGGGGCCGAGCGCTCGCTACCAGAGGTAGTTGGATGACCAAGAAGGTTCGCGTTGCCATCATCGGAGTGGGTAATTGTGCTTCGTCCCTGATTCAAGGGGTGGAGTTTTACCGAAATGCCAGCGCCGAAGACTTCGTCCCCGGCCTGATGCATGTGGATCTAGGCGGCTATCACATTCGCGACATCGAGTTCTCGGCCGCGTTTGACATCGACCGGGAGAAGGTCGGTTACGACCTGGGCGAGGCCATCTTCCGGGGCCAGAACAATACCGTCACCTTCGCCAAGGTCGGCAAGCTGGGGGTGCCGGTGCACCGCGGGATGACGCACGACGGACTTGGCAAGTACCTATCGGAGATCATCGTCAAGGCGCCGGGGCCGACTGCGGACATCGTCAGAATCCTCAAGGAAACCAGGACCGACGTCGTGGTCAACTACCTGCCGGTCGGCTCCGAGGCGGCCACCAAGTGGTATGCCGAGCAGATCCTAGAGGCAGGCTGCGCGATGGTCAACTGCATGCCGGTTTTCATCGGGCGCGAGGACTACTGGCGCAAGCGGTTTGAAGCTCACAATCTCCCGATCATCGGCGACGACATCAAGTCCCAGGTGGGGTCGACCATCATCCATCGGGTGTTGACGAGGCTCTTCCAGGAGCGTGGGGTGCAACTGGAACACACCTACCAGCTCAACTTCGGGGGCAACACCGACTTTCTCAACATGCTGGAGCGCGAGCGCCTGGTCAGCAAAAAGATCAGTAAGACCAATTCGGTGCTGTCCCAGATGCAGCACCCCATGGCCAAAGAGGATGTGCACATCGGCCCCAGCGATTATGTGCCCTGGCTCAAGGACCGTAAGTGGGCGCACATCCGGATGGAGGGCAAGGCTTTCGGCGACGTGCCGCTGACCGTGGACCTCAAGCTGGAGGTGCACGACTCGCCGAACTCGGCGGGAATCGTGATCGACGCCGTGCGCTGCTGCAAGCTGGGCTTGGACCGTGGCCTGGGCGGGGCGCTTGAGGGGCCCTCTGCCTACTTCATGAAGTCGCCGCCCTTCCAGGTCTCCGATGAGCGGGCGCACGAGCTCACCGAGGCGTTCATCGCGGGCCGGGTGGGAGCTGCCTGCATCAGCGACCCCGAAGAGACGGTCGCCCCCCGGCAGCCAGGTTCCGCCGGCAACGGGGTCGCCACTCATGCCCCCGAACTGGGAGCCGCTCCAGTTGGGAGCGAATCCTAGGACCGCCCTCATCCCCGGCCCGGCCGGGGAGGGCTCCTGGTGGGCAGGGGTGAATTGGCAATGAGCTCGGTGAGCAGCGTGGAGCCGGCTCCGGGGCTGGCGGAGCCCGTCTCGACCGTCGCCAGCCAGGCGCCGACGCCTCCCCGCCCGGCTGCACCCAGGGGCTGGGTCGCCCGGGGTGGGCCCCAGGCGATCGGGCTCAGGATCGCTACGGTGCTGACCACGCCCATGCCCACGGGGCTGCGCTACCGCCTCGCCGACATCGGGGGGTCCGCCGCCTACGCGATCCTGCCCGCGAGGGCCCGCCGGGCGAGGAGCAACTATTCGGCCTTTGCTCCCGGTGACCGAGCCACCAGCTCCAAACTGGCTCGGGGCGCCTTCCGCAATTACGCCCGCACCGTGCTCGACTTTCTGGTCTTGGAGAAGCTCCTGGACGAGCTGAAGCGCACTCCCGGGGCCATCTCCCTCGAGCCGTTGCACCGGGCCCTGACGGCTGGGCACGGAGCGATCGTCGTCACCCCCCATCTCGGGAACTGGGACCTGGGGGCAGCTGCGATCGCGACCTGCGGGAGTCCCGTCCACGCCGTCACCGACCCCTTCGGGCCGCCCGCGGTAGACGGCCTGGTGCGGGCGGCCCGAGAGCGGCTGGGGGTCGGGGTGATCCCGGTCGGCCCTGCCAGTACCAAAGAGGCGCTCCGAGCCTTGCGCCGCAACGAGGTGTTGCTGCTGGCCTGCGACATCGACAAAGGTGGTCCTGGGGTCCCGGTCTCGTTTCTGGGCCGTCGGGTGGTGCTCCCGGGCGGTCCCGCAACTCTCTCGCTGCGCACCGGCGCCCCCCTGATCCCCGGCTACATGCGGCGGCGGGACGACGGCGGGCACGAGTCCCGGCTGCTGGAGCCTTTGCCCCCCCCGAGCCCGGGCGACGCCACTGCCCAGACAGCGGAGCTCACCCAGGCCATCGCCAGCTCCTTCGAGGAGATGATCCGGGCGCATCCTTCACAGTGGTTCGCCTTCCACTCACTGACGCGCCCCCCGGCAGAGGGCCGACACTCGTGAGGCTGACCGTGCCCCGGGCCTTGGTCCCCCGGGTGGGCCTGCGGCCCGCACGAGAGGTTGGAGTTGCCCGGGCGCCCTTGGTGGCGCCCGAACCGCTTTTGCCCTACCTCGGGCTGAGGGCGGCTGAACTGGTGCTGCGGACGGTCGACCGCACGACCGCCTACCGCTTGACCGGTCCACTGGCCACCCTCCTGACCACCTGCTGGCCGTCCCACTGGCGGGGCCTGAGGGCCAACTTGGAGGTGATCAGCCCGGGCCTCAGCCGGCGGCAGATGCGACGGCTGCTGCGCCAGAACGTCCGCAACTTCTTCAAGGCTTGGATCGACCTCCTGCAGATGTCCCACCGGCCCCTGGAGAGCTGGCGCCGGCTGATCCGACTGGAGAATGCCCACTTCCTAGATGAGGCTCGCCAAGGCGGCCACGGGGTGATCATCGTCAGCCTGCATCTGGGGTCCTGGGAGGCGGCGATCGCCGCCCTCCGGGACCATTTCACCTTCACCGAGGGAGGGCTGGCACTGCTGGCTGAGCAGGTGCGCCCGATTCGCTGCTTCAACTGGCTGGTCCGGGCGCGCACCAAGGTGGGTTGCCAGGTGATCCCGCTCAACGTGGACGCCGTCCGCCAGGGTGACCAGGAGGCGGTCAGTCGCTCCGGGGCGGCAGCGGTCCGCCAGATCTACAAAGTGCTCTCCAAGGACGGGGTGGTGGTGATTGCCATCGACCGCGACCTGCTCGGGACCGGGGAGCCTCTCCCCTTCTGCGGCCGCCGGGCGTCGATCCCGCTGGGGGCGGTGGAGATCGCCGCTCGCACCGGGGCGGCGATACTGCCGGTCTGCCTGCTCCGGGAACCCGATGACACCTACCTGGGCCGGGGGTTCGCCCCGATCTGGGTTCCGGTGGGCGGGAATTCCCAGGAGAACTTCCGGCGGGCGGCCCGCCAGCTACTCCGGATCCTGGAGCCCGAGCTGCGCGCCCACCCTGACCAGTGGCATGTCATGACTCCGCTCTTCGGCGAGCCGATGGCCGACCTCGAGCCGCTGGTCCAATCCCATTCCGCCCCGGTGGCCGGAGCGGCCTTCCCATGAAAGTGGGCCTAGTTTCGCCCTACGACTATGAGCGGCCGGGCGGAGTCGGCGAGCACGTCCGCCATCTGGCGACCGAGCTCCGGCGCCAGGGTATCGAGGTCAAGATCCTGGCGCCCTCGGCTGGCGGGAAGCAGCCCGCGGTGGAAGGGCTCTTTCCCCTGGGGCGCCCATTCCCGATCCCGGCCAACGGTTCGGTGGCTCGGATCTCCCTCTCCTTCCATCTCTCCCGCAAGATCCGGGAGGTCCTGGAGCAGGAGCGCTTCGACGTGGTCCATCTCCACGAACCGCTGATGCCGGCGTTGCCGGTGACCGTCCTGCGGAGCAGCAGCGAGGGGGTCAACGTGGGCACCTTCCACGCCTACGCCCGCCAGAACCTGGGCTACTACTACGGTCGGCCGCTGCTGCGCAGGCTCTTTCGGAAGCTCGACTCCTGCATCGCCGTCTCCGAGCCGGCCAAGACCTTCGTCTCCCGGTATTTCCCGGCCGAATACACCGTGATCCCCAACGGGATCGATCCCAGCTGCTTCAATCCGGCGGTGTCGGCCGCCCCGGGCATCGGGCACCGCCACCGACTGACCATCCTCTTCCTGGGCCGGCTCGAGGAGCGCAAGGGGCTGGGAACCCTGCTCGAGGCCTACCAGCTGCTGCGACAAGTTCGGGCCGACTGCCAGCTCGTGGTGGTCGGCGACGGCCCGCTCCGGCGGGGGTACGAGCGACGGGTAGAGGAGGAGGGAATCCCTGACGTCCGCTTCTGCGGCTTCGTGCCGGAGGCAGCCAAACCCAGCTACTTCACCGCCGCCGACATCTACTGCGCCCCCAACACGGGCAAAGAATCCTTCGGGGTGATCCTTCTGGAGGCGATGGCCAGCGGGCGGCCAGTGGTGGCGACGGCCATTGACGGCTTCCGCCAGGTGATCACCGACGGCGACGAGGGGCTCTTGACTCCGCCCGGGGACGAGGCCCAGATGGCCGCTGCCCTCGCGCGGCTGCTGGACAGCCCGGAGCTCCGCCGCCAAATGGGGGAGCGAGGCCGCCAAGCCGCGGAGGGGTACGCCTGGCCACTGGTCGCCGATCGCGTGCTTTCCGTCTATGAATCCGCGCTCCGGGCGCGGAGTCAAGCTGAGGTGAAATCCTTTGTTCAGCCGTCTGCTGCAAGCGTCCGTTAGGGCCGGCGCCCAGCGGCTTGCTGCCGCCGCGCGCCTAGTCAAGGTCAATCCCAACGTGATCACCTTGGTGGGCCTGGGCATGACCTTGGTGGCGGCCGTCCTGATCGGCCTCAACTCGTTGCTCCCCGCCGGGCTGGTCCTGCTGCTGGCCGGCTCGATGGACATCCTGGACGGGGCGGTCGCCCGGGTCTCGGGCCGGGTCCAGCGCTATGGGGCCTTTCTCGACAGCACCGCCGACCGTTACGGCGAGGGAGCCATCTACCTGGGGATGCTCTACCTCTTCTTGGTCCGGCTCCATGAAGACCCCCAGGTCTTCCTGATCGCGGCGGCGCTCCTGGGCTCGCTCCTGGTTAGCTACGTCCGGGCCCGGGCCCAATCGCTGGGCTTCACCTGTGACGGCGGCTGGTTTGCAAGGCCGGAGCGGGTGGTGGTCACCGCCCTCGGCCTGATGCTGGGTCAGCTGACCATCGTCCTCTGGATCCTCGCTGTGCTGACCAACGTCACCGCCATCCAGCGGATCTACCAGGTCTGGGGTCAGCACCGGGCCCAGCTCCGCCTGGAGTCAGCTTCCGCGGCCGCCGCCGAGACCGTGCCCCAACTGCCCCCCGCCAAGCCCCGCCAGGGCGCGGCGCCCAGCTGAACTTCGGCTGTGGCCCTCCTTTTGAGCTGGCGATGAGCGAGAGTCCGGCGCCCCAGGCTCAGGTGGGGGTGGTGATGGGCTCCAGCTCGGACTGGGAGACACTGCGACACGCTGCCCAGACCCTTGGTGAACTGGGGATCTCCTCTGAGACCAAAGTAGTCTCGGCCCACCGCACCCCTGATCTGCTCTTCGATTACGCCAGCACGGCCGAGAGCCGCGGACTGAAGGTGATCATCGCCGGCGCCGGCGGGGCTGCTCACCTGCCCGGCATGTTGGCCTCCAAGACCCATCTCCCGGTGCTGGGGGTGCCGGTCGAGAGCCAGGCCCTGCACGGAGTGGACTCGCTGCTCTCGATCGCCCAGATGCCGGCCGGGGTGCCGGTCGGAACCCTGGCGATCGGACGGGCGGGCGCAATCAACGCGGCCCTGCTGGCGGCCTCGATCCTGGCTCTCGCCGACCCCTCGATCCGGGCGGCGCTGCTCACCTATCGGGCCCGCCAGACCGACGCCGTCCTGCGCCGGCCGGACCCTCGCCCCGACCCCTCGCAGCCTTAGGTGAGCCTACGCGTCGGCTGCCTGGGGGGTGGCCAGCTGGGCCGGATGCTGGCCCTAGCAGGGCTGCCGCTCGGGTTGCGGTTCACCTTTCTGGAGCCACTCGAGGGAGCGGCAGCGGCCGATGTCGGGCGCCAGCTGGTGGGTCCATACGACGATGACGCCCTCCTCCGTCAGCTGGGCGAAGAATCCGACTTGGTGACCTTCGAGTTCGAGTCAGTGCCGGAAAGCTCGGCCTCCCTACTGGCTAGGACCGGCCCGGTCTTCCCTCCGCCCCGGGCGCTGGCGCTGGGGCAGGACCGGCTCCTAGAAAAGCAGCTGTTCCAGAGCCTGGGGATCCCGACCGCCAGCTACGCCGAGGTGGGCTCACTCGCGGAACTGGGGGCGGCCGCCCAGGTGGGGCTGCCGGCGTTGCTGAAGACCCGTCGACTCGGCTACGACGGGCACGGCCAGCGCCTGGTGGTGGAGCGGTCCCAGCTGGAGGCCGGTTGGGAGGAGCTGGGCCAGGTTCCCTCGATTCTGGAGCGGCTAGTCCCGTTCGAACGCGAGCTCTCCATCCTCTGCGTCAGAGGCCAGGGAGGCGAGACCGCTGTCTACCCGCTGGTAGAGAACCACCACCAGGATGGGATCCTCCGGCTCACCCTGGCGCCCGCCCCCGGGCTGACCCCACAGCTGCAGCGAGACGCGTCCGCCATCGGGACCGCGATCCTGGAGGAGCTCGGGTACGTTGGCGTCCTAGCGGTGGAGCTATTCCAGGTGGAGGGCCGCCTATTCGCCAACGAGATCGCTCCCCGGGTCCATAACTCGGGCCATTGGACGATGGACGGTGCTCTTTGCAGCCAGTTCGAGAACCACCTCCGGGCTGGGCTCGGGTGGCCGCTGGGGGGCACCGAGACCAAGTCCTACACAGCCATGCTCAACCTGCTCGGGCAGGAACCCGACCCCGGCGAGGTGCTGACCCTGCCCGGAGCCCACCTCCACCTGTATGGAAAGGAGCCGCGACCGCGCCGCAAGCTGGGCCACATCAACGTCGTGGGGGACGACCCCCGCCGGGTGACGGCCCAGCTACAGGCGCTGGCCAAAGCGCTGCTGGTCAGTATCCCCGCACCGCTGGAGCTCGACTCGTTCTGGAGTTCGGCGAGCCCGTAACTTCAGCCGAGAGATTCGACGCCCCCTGCGGTCGGCCACGCCGGTTGCGCGTGTTGAGGGCACGGAGCTTGGGAGGAAGCCGGCCGGGGCACGGCAGCGACCGAGGGAAGTTAACGCCTCAAACTCCTGAACGAGGTACTCAGAATGAGTGGTGCGCGCTTCCAAGGCACGGACTGAGAGCCGATGTCTACGGGCGATCACCGCTCGGGAAATCCTTTCTTTTTGCCCGATCTACGCGTCTGTCGGTTCAACAATTGGGCCGCCAAAGACGACCTCGGGGGGGTATGGGTTGGCAGGCGACCGTAACGGTCCGGAGCTGCGTTTCCGCTGCAGTCGGGCAGGTACCACTAGCAGTACTTGTCTACCCATTACCGGAATTGCCACTCGCTGGCCTACCCACCCTGCTGCCGCGGTCGGGGTATCGTCCGTGGTCGAATTCCGGCTCCTCTGGCTGACTTATTCTTGCGAATCAGCTGGGAAGTCGTCGCGGTACGGTTGGCCATTACGGCGGACGTCAGCGCGTCGAGGGCATCCGGAGGAGGATCAGCCGCCGCAATTTGGCCAAACCTACGGCGGAAAGGCCACAACTGCAAAGCGACAGTGAGCGGAGTCCGAAGGAATCGTATCTACGCCCTCGGACCTAAAAAAAAGCCGGTGACGCGCCCAGTCCGTGCCGTGCTTGGTCCGTCGTGATCGTGCCCATCGGCACAAGTGGAGGCGGAGTTTTCCGCGAGCTTGCTGCGCGATGATGTTCCCAAGCGGCGCCGTGCGTGAACCTCCGGCTCGTCACCCTGCAGGGCATGCGAAGGTTGGTAAAGGGGGGATGAAGGCGCCGGCAGTTGCAGTTCTCAGCGCAGAGTTGGAATACGTTTGCGCGCCAGCAAACGTCGTCTCGGAGTAGGTGATGGGTACGGTAGTAGCGGTCAGAGGGGGAGCTGTCGTCGCCACGCAAGTTAGGGTTGCGATTTCGGTTCTCGGTGGAGCCGGGCTTGCTAAGGTGGGTAATCACAGGTGGCCACCCGACGCGACGCGCAACGGGGAGGGAGGGAGGGGCGGCCTCGACCTAGGTCCCAGCCCTACGCGACCCTGGAAGATGTGATCGGTCACTCTTCGGCCGTGGCGTCATTGCGGCACCAGCTTGCCTCGCGGACGCTCTCGCACGCCTACTGGATTTCGGGGCCGCCTCAGGTGGGCAAGACCACAATGGCCCTGTCGCTAGCGGCGGAGTTCCTGTCCGGCGAGGAGTGGCCCGGGGGACTACTCAGTCATCCCGACCTCTGGCTGGAGGACGGCTCAGGGTCGATTGGGATCGACCGCATCCGGGCCCGCGAGTCCGACTTGGACGCCGAGTCGGGCCCATCGCTCCAGCACTTCCTCAGCCTCTCGGCCCTTGCCGGGAAGGGCAAGGTGGCGGTGATCGGCAATGCGGAGCGGCTCAGCCTGCCTGCCGCCAACAGCCTGCTGCGCCTGCTGGAAGAGCCGCCTCCCAACACGGTGATCTGGCTCTGCACCTCCCGGCCCGATTCAGAGCACCTCCCCAGCACCCTACGCAGCCGCTGCCAGCAGCTCTTGTTGGGGCCGGTCGAGACCGAGGCGATCTCCCAATGGCTCGAAACGGTCCACGGCCACAGCCCCGAGGTGGCCCGGGTGGCGGCGGCGATCTGCCTCGGCCGGCCCGGCCTGGGAGTGGAGTTGGCTCACGACCGTGGGCTGACTCGGCGCTCCGGCGAGCAACTGGACCGCTTCCTGGCCTGTGCCCAGGCGGGACCGCGCCACTGGTTGGAGCTGAGCCGCCAACTGGCCGAGCGCGGCATCGATCGGGAGGTGAGTAGAGCTGCGCTCCGGGTTTGGGTCAGCTTCCTGCGGGACTGCTGCTGCCTAGCGGTCGGCGCGCCGCAGCTCTGCCGCTGGCCGGACCAGGCGGCGCCGGCCGCCGAGTGGGCCCACCAACTCGGGCCCGAAGGCTGCTCCAGGCGTTACGATCTGGCCCTGGACGCGCTCTCGCGGCTCGACGAGATGGCGACGCCGCGGCTCGTCCTGGACCGGTTGTTGCTCCTCACCTTCGGGGACGAGCCTCATGGCCCCCAGGGGGCGATCGGCGACCGATCCTTAGCGCAAGCGACCAGAGGTAAGCAAAATGCCCTTAGCGGTGGGGGTTAAATTCCGCCGCCACGGCCCCTTGAACTACTACGCCCCCGTGGACGAGGAGTTGGTGCCGGGCACCCAGGTCGTGGCGGAGACGGCACGGGGCGCGGAGATCGGCGAGGTGGTCATGGAGGCCACGGAGATGGACCAGCGGATGGTTCCTGACCCCTTGCCCCCAGTGCTGCGTCGGGCCAGCCGGGAGGACCTGGATTCCCGGGCCCGGATTGACGGCCGGATCCCCGAGGTGGTGCGGCGGGCGCGGGACCTAGTCCAAGAGCGCGACCTGCCCATCAAAGTGGCCCGGGCCGAGATCAGCTTCGACGAGTCTCGCATCCTCTTCGACTTCACCGCGGAGCGCCAGACCGACTACCAGGACATAGCCAAGGAATTGGCCTCGAGACTGCGCTGCCGAGTGGAGCTGCGCCAAGTGGGAGCCCGGGACGAGGCCAAGGAGAAGGACGGGTACGGGCCTTGCGGGCGCCGGCTGTGCTGCTCTTCCTGGCTCAAGGAGTTCGTGCCGGTCACGATCAAGATGGCCAAGGAACAGGGACTGCCGCTCAACCCCACTCGGCTGAATGGGATGTGCGGCAAGCTCAAGTGCTGCTTGCAGTACGAGAACGAGCAGTACGTGGACCTCAAGCGTAGGCTCCCGCTTCCCGGCAGCTCGCTGGAAGTCGATGGCCAGCCGGCCACGGTCGCCGAGATCAGCGTGGTCCGAGAACAGGTGCTGGTGACCATGACCGAATCCGGCACGGTGGTGGCAGTACCGGCCGCCGGCCTACTGCAAGAGCCGCGGGAACGGGGCGAGGCTGGTGGCGGCAAGCGGCGCCGCTCTCGGCCGCCCGGACCGGCGGTCAGCTAGCTCTTCCTCCGCGACCGCCAGTAGATCAGCGCCGCCAGTCCCACGGCCAGCGCGCCCACCGCGGCGGCTCCGGCCGGTAGGGCCCGCCGCCGCGGGGGAAGGCTGGTCGGGATCACCTCGACCCTGGCGGCGGGCCGGGTCGGGGCCCCCTCCGAGCCCGCTTCGGGGCGCAAGGCCGGGGGCCAGGCGGGAGCCGGTCGTTTGGCGGGGGCGGCGGCCTCCAGTTCCTTGGCCACCGCGCGCCGGAACCTGACGATGACCGAGGCGACCGCCCGGTCCAGGTCAGCCTCGGCGATCTCACCCAGGCGGCCACGGCCGTCCACCAGGACGGTGAGGCGAAGGTCGCTCCCGCCCTCGGGATCGTCCCGGAAGCGGGCCCTCACCTCGGCGTGAGCTCGCCCGGTGCCGCGGACCTCTTTGCCGCTCAGAGTCCAGGTGAGATGCCGGCCTTCTTCCTCGATGTGCTGTCGGGCATAGCCGCGGTAGGTCACCGAATGCCCCGCGATGACCACTCGCAAAGTGCCCCGGCCACCGTCACCGATGGCCAGCCCGGGGGTCAGCCGGAGCGCGCCCTGGCGTCTCGCTAGCAGATCCCAGGCCTGAGCGGCCGTTCCCGGCAGCTTGACCGTCTCGATCAAAGTCAATTCGGGGCCTCCCCTGCTTCACTCTCAGGAGGTGGTGGGGGTTGGTCCGCCACTGGTCCCCAGCCCGGGAGATGCCCCCCCCGGAGCGGCGGAGCGGCGGGCGGCTGCAGGGGTGGCACCGAGGGCGGCCCAGACCCGGTCAGCTCCGCCAGCGAGCGGCCCTGGGCGTCCTTGCGCACCACGATGGTGCCCCCGAGTAGGTCTTCCGGGCCCCGATGGTCCCCGCGGAAGAGCAGCACCAAGGTGCCGCCAATGTACTGAAAGAGCCAGACCCAGATTCCAATCACCGGCAGAAAGGGGTTCCCGATCCAGAAAACGAGCGACCGCAGCACGGCATCTCGGACCGTCATCGGCCTGCCGTCAACTCGAGTGACGCGCAGCCCCAGAGCCAACTTGCCCAGGGTGGCACCTTTACCCAAGTACATGCCGGTCAAATAAATCAGGGTGATGGCCGCGGCCACGATCGCGACGTGGAACACCACCACGGTGAACTGGTCCGCCAGCTTCACAAAATGGGGATCTTTGGCGAGCTTGGCTGAGCCTTCGCTCCGATGGGCGACCTCGTAGGAGAAGATCTGGGAGAACTTGTGGCCTGCGATCACCATGAATAGGATCACCTCAGGCACCGCCAGCACTAGGAAATCGATCACCGCGGCGGCCAGCCGCTCCCAGGACGGCAACGAGCGGGCGGCGCTCAGCGGTGAGGTAGGGGTGGCGAACGAGTCGGCCATAGCGGCATCTCCTGGGGACGGCTGCGCCGGCTGGCCAGTCTTGATCCCCGCCCGAATTCTAGGCGGGAGCACGCCCCCGCTGGCGCACTTCGCTATCGAATACGTAACAGTCTGGGGACGAAGCGTCGATGTTCGGGGAATTGGATCTATGTTGGCGAGATGCAGAAGCCCAAAAGGGGGCTAAAGCGGCGCGCGAGAGGCTCAGCCCGGCTCTCGGCCGGGGCCTGGCTCTCCCGGCGCTTCCGGAGCGGTTCCCCCGGGCAGGGGATGGTCGAATACTCGTTGATCCTGTTGTTGGTCGCGATCGTGGTTATGGTCATTTTTGTCGTACTCGGTCACCGAGTGTCGGATATGTACTCCAACATCAGCAACGGGTTCACGGCTTCCGGCTGACCCGACCCTGGGGGGCCCTCCGGGCCTCTGCTATCCTGAATTCGGACCCCCTTGGGCGGGTCCGCCCAAGGGGCCGGGAGAGCGGCGGTAGGAGTTCGCACCTCGATGACTTACGTGATCGGCGAGACCTGCGTCGACGTGAAGGACAAGTCCTGCGTCGAGGTGTGTCCGGTGGACTGCATCATCGGGGCCGACGAGGATCGGATGCTTTTCATAGACCCCCAGGAGTGCATCGACTGTGGGGCCTGCGTCGACCCCTGCCCGGTCGACGCCATCTACGCCGAGGAGGATCTCCCGGCCGAATGGACCGAGTGGACCGCCATCAATAAGGTCTATTTCACCAGCGCCGACGAAGCGCGAGCCCAGGTCAACGCCAAGGCCCCCGAGGTCGCCCAGTCGGGCTGACCCCCACTTCACATTGGGGACTTAGCTACTAACCTGTGTCCAGGATCTTCGTGTTAGGTACACGATGGCCGGACAAGGCTCGGCTGTTACGCTGCCCTCAGGATCAGCGGAGAGATTCCGCACGGGTAGCGGAGGAAGGACATGGTCATGGCCGTCGAGGGAAAGCTGGAACCGACCGCCAAGGAAGATCCCGCTGCGGTGATCGCCTTCGCCAGGGACCAAGGGATCAAATTCGCCGACTTTCGCTTCAGCGACCTCCTGGGACAGTGGCAGCACTTCAGCGTTCCGATCTCGGAGCTGACCGAGACCCTCTTCGCTGAGGGCATCGGCTTCGATGGCAGCAGCATCAAGGGCTTCCAGCAGATCCACGAGAGCGACATGCTGCTCTTTCCCGATCCCCGCACCGCCTTCGTCGACCCGGTCCTAGAGGTCCCCACCCTATCTCTGGTGTGCGACATCGGGGACCCGGTCACTAAGTCCCGCTACAGCCGGGATCCGAGGTACGTGGCCCGCAAAGCCGAGGCTTACCTCAAGGCCAGCGGCATCGCCGACACCAGCTACTGGGGGCCGGAGGTGGAGTTCTACATCTTCAACTCCGTCCGCTTCGGCCAGACCGTGAACGAGGGTTACTACCACATCGACTCCTCGGAAGGGATCTGGAACAGCGGCCAGAACGGTACCCCCAACCTGGGTTTTCGACCCCGCCTCAAAGAGGGGTACTTCCCCTGCCCCCCGGTGGACCAGCTGCAGGACGTGCGCAGCCGGATCTCGTTGGCTCTCCAGGAGGCGGGCATCGAGGTGGAGGTTCACCACCACGAGGTGGGCACCGCTGGCCAGACCGAGATCGATATGCGCTACGACTCGATGGTCTCGATGGCCGACAAGGTGCTGGTCTTCAAATACATCGTCAAAAACGTCTGTCGCCGGGAGGGGTTGGTCGCCAACTTCATGCCCAAGCCGCTCTTCGGCGACAACGGCAGCGGCATGCACACCCACCAGTCGCTCTGGAAGGAAGGCATCCCCCTCTTCTACGACAAAGACGGCTACGCCCTGCTCAGTGACCTGGCCCGCTGGTACATCGGCGGGCTCCTGGCTCACGCCCCGGCGGTCCTGGCCTTCGCTGCCCCTACCACCAACAGCTACCGGCGGCTGGTTCCCGGCTATGAGGCGCCCATCAAGCTGGCTTACAGCGCCCGCAACCGAAGCGCCTGCATCCGGATCCCGACTTACAGCGAGCGGCCCCAGCTGCGCCGGCTGGAGTTCCGGTCCCCCGACCCGACCTGCAATCCCTACCTCGCCTTCTCCGCCATGCTGATGGCCGGACTGGACGGGATCCGCAACCAGATCGAGCCCCCGACCCCGATCGAGGCGGATCTCTACGAGCTGGAGGGGGCCCGCGCTGAAGCCGTCAAGAATCTGCCCGGCAGCCTGGAGGAAGTGCTGGCGGCCCTGGAGCGCGATCACCAGTTCCTCTACGAGGGGGGTGTCTTCACCGAGGACCTGGTCGACACCTGGATCGCCCTCAAAAGGGAGCGGGAGGTCGACCCGGTAAGACTCCGCCCCCATCCCTACGAGTTCATGCTTTACGCCGACTGCTGAGCAAGAGCGGCCGCCGCCCCGGGTGGGCCCGGGGCGGCGGGTCCGTCGGAGAGGGACCGACGGAAAGGGGGAGAGCAGGTTCCGCCCCCGAGCGGAGAAAGTGAAGGGTTCGCCCCGCCTGGAACCTCGCGGCGAGATTAGCCCGAGGCGCGCCAGTTGAGGCTCGCGTTACCACTTCGCGATAGCTGTGACAGAACCGTGACCAGGGCTCGGAGGTCAGCTGCCGCCGCGACTCACGCCGATCATCTGGCCGGCGTTGAGGTGAGTGACACTGACGGTCACGGCATCGACCTTCCGCAGGACGCCAGGTGGCCTCATCCCCAATTTTCCGAGTGGGCGCCCTCACCCGGCGGCCGAGGCTATCTCACCCCAGTGCGTTGCTCCCTTCCAGCGGACTGCCTCCGGGCTTAGATCGGACGACTTGGGCCGGACGGCTGTCGGAGTGGTGGCGCCAGGCCTCCGCCGGCTACGCGGTTCCGGCCGTGGCTGGGGGAGCCTGGGGGGCAGGCTCGCGCCGGATCACGACGGTGGTGACGCCCAGGAGGATAAGCAAGCCGCCGAAGAGAGTCGGCAAGGAGGGGTGCTCGCCTCGCACCCAGACCGCCAGGGCGGTCCCGAGCAAGGGCTGGATGAAGAGCAGCGGGGCCATCGCCCCGGGCATCACCCGCTTCAGCCCCCAGAGCCAGGCCCAGTAGCAGAGCGCGGTAGTGATCACGCCCAGGTAGACGATGCCTACCCAGCCGGCCATGGACAACGCGGGCCAGCCCCGCGCCCAGAGGGAGGCGAAGCCCGCCGGCCACCAGGCGAGCAGGCTGCCGCTCACCACGGCGGCGGTGATCAGCAGGGGCGGGTAGCGGTCGACCACGGTCTTGCCCACCACGGTGAATCCGCCTTCCAGGATCAGGGAGGCGACCACCAGCAGGTTGCCCAGGCTGTGGGAACCGGAGAGGAAGGTGGGGGACTTCAGCCCACCTTCTACGACTAGGTACACCCCCATGCCGCCCAGCAGCAGGCCGACCGCCTCGAGGCTCCGGATCCGCTCGCTGAGGAAGGCCACGCTCAGCAGCACGGTAGCCAGAGCCTCGGCGGCGATCAGGAGCGCCGTGTCGCTGGCGGTGGTGAGGCTGAGTCCCAGGTACTCCAGGGCCTTATTGCCGACAAAGCCCAGTCCGCACATCGCCACCAGCCGCCAGCGATCCCCCTTGGACTTGGGCAGCTGGTGCCGACCCCGCCAGAGCACCGGGAGCAGGATGACGGCGGCGATGGTGAAGCGGACCATGTTGACGCTGGCGAAGGGCCAGGTCGCCAGCGCCGCCTTGCCGGCGACATAGGAGCCGGCCCACAGGCAGTTGGTGCCGGCGAGGACCAGCAGCGCTCGCTGCCGCCCGGACATCAGCTCACTAAGTGTGTAGCCACCGTCCTAGCGCTGCCAGCGGCGGGCTGCCGGCCGACAGCAGACGCCGGTGGAAGGAGCGCAGGTCGCCCCGGTTGGAGCTCAGCCACTCCTCCCGCCAGCTGAGGATCTCCAGCTTGCCCAGGGTGTAGACCAGATAGAGAGGGTCGACGGTGGCCCGAATCGCCTCGCGCCGGGCCGGCAGCTCGTCCAGGCCGATCTGTTCGATGAACAGCTGGGATCCCGCTTCGACCGACCAGCCCTGGGCGTGGATCCCCACCGCGTTCCGATAACGGCAGGCGCGGAGCATGGCGTCTTCGATCTGCGCCAGCTGGAGCAAAGGGTCGCCGTCGGCCAGCCCCTGCTCGATCATGAGCAGCTCGGCATAGTGGGCCCAGCCCTCGCCGAAGCCGGCGCGCCAGAAGAAGCGGCGCACGTCCGAGCGCAGACTGATCGAGTAGAGGTACTGCACGTGGTGACCGGGGTAGACCTCGTGCACGGTGGTGTTCTTGAGCGTGCCCCGGTTCAGGTAGCGAAGCCACTCGTCCGTCTCCCGCTCGCTCCAGCTCGGCTGGGGGGTCGTGACGTAGTAGATGGACGGCAGGCGCCGGCGCTCGAGCAGTCCCACCCCGTCGTAGGCGGCGCTCACCCAGGCGGTCAGGAAGCCCGGACTGGCCCTGACCTCGCAGACAGGGCCTTCGGGGATGGGCACCTCGGCGCGCTGCTCCACGAAGTCTCGGAGCTCCGCCAAGAGTCCGTCGGCCCCCGAGATCAGGGTCTCCTGGGTGAAGTGGTCTCGCTCCAGCTCGTGCCGGACCGCCTTTATCCCGCGGCCCTGGAAGCTGTCCACCAGCAGCTGATCCCGCTGTTCTCCCAGGGAGGCCAGCTCCTGCTCGGCCGCCTGCTGCAGGTCCGCGATGGGGCGGTCCAAGCCCTCCTGGGCGATCAGCATCGCCCGCAGCCCCTCGGCACCGAGGGCGACGTCTTGGTACTCCGGCTGGCGGCGGCGCTTTAGCTCCTGGGTGATCCGATCCAGGGCGCCCCTTCCGGAATGCACCGCCGCTTGGAGGCGGCGGCGTAGCGCGGGGTCGTCCAGCTCCTCGCCCAGAGGGGTGACGTCGTTCTCCAGGAAGCTGAGCTGGCCCTCCGCTCCCTGGAGCGCCAACTGGATGAGCGGCGTCGCCAGCTGAGGCTCCAGGACCCGAAGGGCTTGCTCGGTCCACTCTTCCGCCTGCTCCAGCTGGCGGCAAAGGCTGGCTAGGCGGTCCGGGAGGGGGGCGTAGTCCCGGAGCAGGTAGCTGCCGACGTCCAAGGGCGAGTCGTCATCGAGGAGGCTGGTGGGGTCCTTGAAGGCTCGGCGCCGGACCTCAAGGTTGAAGAGTTCCGAGTTGATCACGCTCCCGGCGGTGTCCAGGTCCAGCCGCTGATCGGGGTTCAGGTTATCCCCGACCTCCGCTGCGCGGGCCTGCAGCCGTCGCAGCTGGGAGATCCGCTCCTGATCGGCGCTGGCTCCCGCCGCGGTGACCAGGCCGTCGGCGGAGTGGTCTCCGTTGGCGCGCGCCACCGCCGGGTGGGCTCGGAACTGGTCTTCGACTACCGCCGCCAGGAAGGCGGCGAGGTCCTCATGGGGATCATCCTCCCCGGCTGCGGTCTCAGCCAACAGCCAGAGCCTGGTCGGATGGAGCCTCTCCCGAACTGTCCAGCGCTTGGAGGGCTGCCTCGGCCACCCCTTCGGCGGTCAGCCCGTACTCGGCCAGGAGCTCGCCCTGGGCCCCGTGGGGGAGGAAGTGATCCGGGAGCGCTACCTGGCGCAGTGGTCGCACCACCCCCTGCTCCGCCAGGAACTCCAGCACCGAGGCGCCCAGGCCGCCTCGACCGGTGTTGTCCTCGACCGTGACCACCGCCCGGTGGGCCCTGGCCCAGGTGCTGAGCCGGCGGTCGGTGGGCTTGATGAAGCGGGCGTTCACCACCGAGGCGGAGAGTCCACTGGCGGCCAAAAGCCCGGCGGCGTTCGCGGCCACGGCCACCATCTTTCCCGCAGCGCAGATCAGGACGTCGCTGCCTCCCTCCCGGATCATCTCCCAAGCGAGGCTCGGCAAGGGCCGGATGTCGATAACCCGCTCCACCACCGGGCCCCGCGGGTAGCGGATCGCGAAGGGCCCCTGGTGAACGGTGGCGGTCGCCACCAGCCGGCCCAGCTCCTCCGCGTCCTTGGGGGTCGCCACCACCATGTTGGGCACCATCCGCAGATAGCTGAGGTCGAACATGCCGTGGTGGGAGCTCCCGTCCGGGCCGGTGACCCCGGCCCGGTCGAGGATAAAGGTGACCGGCAGGTTGTGCAGCCCGACGTCGCAGATCACCTGGTCGAAGGCCCGCTGCAAGAAGGTGGAGTAGATGCAGACCACCGGGTGCAGTCCGCCCATCGCCAGCCCGGCCGCGAAGGTGACCGCATGCTGCTCGGCGATCCCCACGTCGTAGAAGCGGTCCGGGTAGCGCTCGGAGAATTTGAGCAGCCCGGTGGAGGAGGCCATCGCGGCGGTGATGGCCACCAACTTGGGGTCCCCCTCAGCCAGCTGCAGGAGCACCTCCTCGAAGACGTCGGTGTAGCTGATCCGGCTCTGGCCGGTGGGCTTACCCGTGGTGATGTCGAAGGGGGGAGGGCCATGGAACTTGTCGACCTCGTCGGCCTCGGCAGGGTCGAAGCCGTGGCCCTTGTCGGTCACCACATGGACCACGACCGGGCCCGGCAGCCGGTTGGCGAGGTGCAGGGCGCCCTCGATCGAGCGGAGGTCGTGGCCGTCGATCGGGCCGGAGTATTTGATGCCCAGGTCCTCGAAGAAGACGTGGGGCGAGACCAGTTGCTTCATCCCGGTCTTGAGCCGCCGGGCCATCTCATGAGCCGGCTCCCCGACCGCCGGGATGGCGCTGAGGAAGCCGCCGATGCCGCTCTTGGCGGCCTCGTAGCGGGGGTCCAGGCGGAGCCTGGCGAAGTGGTCGGCCAACCCCCCCACCGTCGGGGCGTAGGAGCGGCCGTTGTCGTTCAGGACGATGGTGAGGTCGGGCCGGAGAGCTCCGATGTTGTTGAGCGCCTCGTAGGCCATCCCCCCGGTCAGAGCCCCGTCGCCGACCACCACCACCACTTTGCCCGGCTCGGCCCGACGCCGCTTGGCCTGGGCCAGCCCCAGGGCGTAGCTCAGCCCGGTGGAGGCGTGGCTGTTCTCCACTAGGTCGTGGGGCGACTCCGCCCGGCTGGGATAGCCAGACAGGCCGCCCGCCTGCCGGAGGGTGGCGAACTGGTCGCCCCGGCCGGTGAGGATCTTGTGGACATAGGCCTGGTGGCCGGTGTCGAACACGATCTGGTCGGTGGGGCTGTCGTAGGTGCGGTGGATGGCCAGGGTCAGCTCGACCACCCCCAGATTGGGACCCAGGTGACCCCCGGTGATGGAGACCTTCTCGACCAGAAAATCCCTGATCTCCGACGCCAGCTGACGGCACTCCTCCAAGGAGAGGTCGCGGCAGTCGGCGGCACACCGGATTCGCGAGAGCACCGAACGTGGCACCCGCCCGGAATCCCGATTCGGGGCTGGCATGGCGACGATTATAGGCTCGCCGCGAGTTCGAACCCGCCTCGGGAACGGGCGCGGCGCGGAGGCGTTGGCGCTTTCGGGGACCGGCTCCAGCCGGCGGGTGCGTCCACCCCGCCCACCAATTAATCGGGGCCTCCCGGCCGGTCCCCGAACCATCGTGCATGATGTGGGAGTGCCCGCTCTCCGGCAACTCGCCGCCGGCGCGCCTACCGGAGGGGGATCTTCACCGGTGGCCCGTAGATGGTGAACCAGCCGCGCCGGCGGCGCAGCAGCGCTCCCAACCCGATCGAGGTCCAGCTCACTGCTGAGTCGCCTTCCCCGGAGTGGCGGCTCCGTCTGGCCCTGGCCCTGCTGGTGGTGTCTGCCTGTTCGGCGCTGGCCAACGTGTTGGCCGTGCTGGCCCTGGGGGGAGCCATCGCTAACCTGGGGGCCCCCCAGGGCCCATTGGAGTTTGCCCTGGTGTTCATCGGGGCGGTGGTGGGTCTGGGCGGCGACGCCCTGATCCTGGCCGGGACCCTGGCGGTGGTGCGCCCCGGCACCAGGTTCTCCGGGCACCCCGACCGAGTTACTTGGGGCCTCGGGCTCCAGCTGTTGGCGGCCGCCTTGGTCGGAGTGCTGGAGAGCTCCTGGACCTTCGCGGTGGTCTACCTACTGATCCTGGCCGGCCTCGCCTACCTCTGGCTCCGCACCAGCCCCGCTCTCCCGCCCCGTCCCGCTGCCCGGCATCCGCTGCCCGAACCACCGGAGCGGACCCCGGCGGAGCCGGGGCCGGGAACTGAGCGGTTCCCCATCCCCTGGGTGGGGAATGCCCCGCCGCCGCCCTCTTCGCCCAGGACCGGATGGGACGCGAACCCGGGGGCGGGAAGCGGTTCCGAGTCTGGTAGGGGTACTCGCCAAGGGCCTGAATTCTGATCGAATCACCACCGGCGGGTCCCTTAGCGCCCCCAGCTGCACCCGAGGCCGCCTGGGGCATCCGCCAGATCATCCTGGCTGCAGTCATTGCAGTGCCGGGGGTGGTCGCCGCCTATTTGATCCCGGCACTGGTGGTGCTGACGCTGCACCAGCTGGGAGTGGTCCACTCCTTGAAGGGTCCCAGCTGGGCGCCGATCTCGCCCTACTACAGCTTTGTGGTCACGCTCACCTTCTACGGGGTGCTCCTGGCGATCGTGCTCTTCTTCGCCAGCCGGCACGGCGGCCACGCCTGGGCCCGGCTGGGGTTGCGCCGCTTCCCGCTCTGGGTGGTGATCCTGATGCCACCCTTCGCCCTCTTTCTCCAGGTGCTGACCGGGATCATGTCGGAGATCCTCTCGCCGCTCCTGGGGGGGATGAAGAACCCCCAGGGCTGTGACATCTCCCAGGCCTTCGGAGCCGATCCCTATCTGGCGGTGATCTCCATCGCCGTGATCGCTCCGCTGGTCGAGGAGACAGTGTTCCGCGGGTTCATCTACGGCGGGCTTAGGCGGAGGTGGGGGGTGACCGTGTCGGTAGTGGTCAGCGCCCTGATCTTCTCGTTAGCCCACACCTTCTCGGTGGGCGGCTCAATCCTGCTCCTGGGGCCCTCGCTCTTCGTGGCCGGGGTGGCTCTGGCCATCGTTTACGAGCGCTCCCGTTCGCTGGTGCCGGGCATGGCGCTCCACGCCTCCTTCAACCTGATCGCGGTCGCCGCGATCTTCCTGCTCGGGACCCCAGCCTCCTGCCACTGACAGGCCGCTGGGCCATCCCGGGGAGCTTGACCGCAGTCCGAGCCGCTGCCCACCGGGTGAGCTGGGTTCGGCCGCCCGAGTGCGGAGAAGCTCTGGCGGGACTAGGCAGCCCGGGCTAGGATTGCCCGGCCCAGCGCCGCGGTCGCCGCGAGGGCCACGGCGAGGAACACGGCGGCGGCGATCAGAAATCCCAGCGGATCGCCGTACGGTGGGTTTCCTCCAAGCAGCAACTGGAAGCCTTCATCCAAGTAGCTGAACGGCAGCACTTGCGCCACCCAATAGCGCAGACCCTCGGCCGGCACCCCGGTGAACAGTCCCGACAGGAACAGCACCGGCGCCAAGACCACCGCCAAGTAGAGCATGGCTTCCCCGGCGTGGTCGGTGAGAGCCGCGATCCCCAGTCCGATGGCTCCCGAGCAGGCCAGGGCGGCGAGCGCCATCAGCCAGGTGGTAAAGAGGGTGGCCGGGTCGGGGCGCTCGGCGACGGCGATAACCACCACCACCAAGGTCGCCTGGAGACAGTCCACTAGCCAGCCGGCGAGGAAGAGCTCCAGCCCCACCCGCCAGGCGGGCAGCGGCAGGACCGCCAGCCGATCGAGCCAGCCAGAGCCCCGCGCCCGGGTGACCGTGACCCCCGTCCCCACCGTCCCCACCATGGCAATCAGCACCGTTAGCAGCATGCCAGCGAAAAAGGGCGGCGCCCCGGTGGTGACCAGCGGGATCACCAGCACCAAAGGGAAGGCCAGCTTGATGATCAGCGCCCGACGCCGGGCCAGAGTCCCGCGCAGCTCGAGCTGCCAGAGCTGAGTCGGGCGCGGTCGGAGCAGCCCCGCCCGCGCCGGCTGCCGCCGGCCCAGGGCCACCTCAGTGCGCTCAGTCATGGAGGGCTCGGCCGGTCAGCTTGAGGAAGCAGTCGGCCAGCCCCGGATCCCGCACCTTGAGGTCCACCAGGTGGGCGTCGAGATCCCCCAGCGTGGCCAGGATCTCGGGAATCAGGCCCTCCCGCTGTCGGGCCAGGATCAATAGGCCACCTTCGGCCGCGGCGGCGCGTTCGACTCCCGGGACCGCCCTCACAAGGGCGGTGGGAGCCGGTCCCCGGAAACTGAGTTGGATCTCTCTAGTGCCGCCCAGCTCCGCCAGCAGGTCGGCCAGCGGGGCGTCGCGCACCGCCTCGCCGTCGACCAAAAAACAGACCCGGGTCGAGACCTGCTCCACGAAGTCGGTGTCGTTGGTCGAGATGCAAGTGGCGAGCCCCAGTCGAGCGCGGGCGCGCAGCGCCTCCGCCAGCCATTGGCGGCCGCTGACGTCGAGGCCCAGGGTAGGCTCGTCCAACAGGAGCAGGGGAGGGTCTCCCACCAGCGCCTCGGCCAGCAACACCCGGCGGCGCATGCCATAGGAGAGACGGTAGAGAGGGTCTTGCCCGAGCTCGGCCACCGCGGCCGCCTCCAAAGCCGGCTCCCAGAGCTCGGTCGCCACCTTGCGGGCGGTGGCGAAGAAAGCGAGGTTCTGCCGGGTGCTCAGCTCGTCAGCATGAGCGGTAGCGTCAAAGACTACCGCGAGCTTGGAGCGGGCCGCCGCCCGGTCATCCTGGCCAAACCACAGCAACTGCCCGGAGTCCGGACTGGTCCTGGTCGCCAGGCAGCGCAGCAAAGTCGTCTTGCCGCTGCCATTGGGCCCGACCAGCGCCAGGACTTCGCCGGGACCGACGGTGAGGCAGACCGGGCCTACGCCGCGGCCGTTGCGGTAGCGACGGCTGAGCCCATCCGCCGCCAGCCAAGGATTGGTCAGGGATGGGTCACTCAATGAACTCGATGAGCGTGGTGTCGGTCACCTCCACCAGACCCGACGGCACAGTGAAGGCCACCTGGAAGACGAGGATGCTTTGGCCTACCTCCACCTGGTGCCCGATGAGCCGGGAGCGCACCAGGTGACTGATGAACCGGGGCGCTCGACGGTTGACCTTCCGGAGCACTACCCGTTGAGCCTGATCCACAGGCCCGGGGGGCAAAATCGGTGGCACAACCGCGAGTTTACGTGTCCCGCGGGCTAAGTAGGCGTCGCCCGGGGGCGGCCAAGTGGTACATATTGCAGTAGGTGAGACTGCTCCATTGCGCCGACGTACACCTCGACGCGGTCTTTCGGGGCCTGGGTCCGACGCCAGCGCAGCGTCGTCGGGCGGCCTTGCGGCAGACTTTCCAGAACGTGGTCAAGCTGGCCCTGGAGCTCAAGGTGGACGCTCTCACCATCGGCGGCGACCTCTACGAGGACCTCCACTCCCGCCAGGATGCAGCCCGTTTCCTGGCGGAACAGCTGGGTCAATTGCCCTTCCCGGTGCTGATCGCGCCCGGCAACCACGACTACTGGCACGCCGGCTCGCTTTACGCCACCACCGACTGGCCGGCCAACGTGCGGATCTTCTCCAGCAACCAGTTCTCCCCGGTGGAGGTCGCCGGCCACCGGATCTTTGGGATCGGCCACGACAAGCCCAAGGGAACCGGCAATCTGCTGGAGAACTTCCAGGTCCCCGACGGTCTGCCGGCGATCGCGCTCTTCCACGGATCCGAGCGGGGACAGCTGCCCCTGCAGGGGGAGGGCAAAGAGGACCATGCCCCCTTCTCGGAGGCAGAAATTCCCAAGACCGGCTTCCGTTTCGGCCTGCTCGGCCACTTCCACACCCCCCGGACGACGGCCTACCTGGTCTACCCCGGCAATCCCGAGCCGCTCTCCTTCGGCGAGGAGGGCGTCCGGGGGGCTGCCGAGGTGGACTTCGGTCCCAGCACTCCGAGCGTCAAGATCCACCCGGTCAACACCTTCACCCTCACCGACCTGGAGGTGGACGTGACCGGTTGTCAGCACTCCGACGCGCTGTTCCAGCGAGTCCGGGACGCCCTGCCCGAGGGCGCCGACACGGGCAGCCGGGTTCGCCTGGTCGGGGAGATGGCGCTCGGGCTGCAGCTGGGTCCCAGCGAGCTGATCAGGCGGCTGCGGGAGGGGGACAGGTGCGTGGACGTCGTCTTCGGGGCGCGGCCCGCGCTGCATCTGGAGCAGCTCCGCCAGGCGCCCGACATCAGGGGCCAGTTCGTGAGGGGACTGATGGACCGGCCCGACTTCGAGTCGGAGCTGGTCCAGTCTGCGTTGCGAGCCGGAGTGGAGGCCCTCCAGGGCGAGGAGCCCGCCATCCTGTGATCGCTGCTGGCGTCGGGAGGAAGCGGCCCAGATGAGGGTGCTGTCGGTCACCCTACAAGGCTTCGGCGCACTCAGCGGTCGCTTCAAGATGGACCCACACATGACCCTGGTCGGGGGTCCTAACGAATCGGGCAAGAGCACCCTGCACACCGCCTTGCGGGTGGCGCTCTGCGGCGTCGACTTGCCCGCCCGGGGCCGGATGCTCAAGGAGACCGAGGAGGTGCTGCGGCACTTCCGCCCCTGGCGGGGCGGGCCGTTCGCCGTCGAGGCCGAGGTCGAGCTGGACGGTGGTCGGTACCGCTTTGTCCGCGACCTGGACCACCCTGACAACGCCCAGGTCTTCGACTTGGTCAAGGGAGGCGAGGTGACCGACCGGTTCCGCCGGGGCCGCACGGTGGATGTGTCGGTCGGGCTGGGGATGAGCCGGGACGCCTTCCTGGCGGTTTCCACGGTGGCCCAGGACCAGATCCTCAGCCTCACCGGAGCCTCCCTCCAGGAGGACCTGCAGAAAGCCAGCGCCACCTCCGGCAGCGACAGCACGGCCCGGGCTGCCATCGCTCGCCTGGACCGCTGGCGCCAGGAGCACATCCGGGGCGACCGCACCACCACCAAGCCCCTCGACAAGTCGAAGAAGCCCAAGGATTTGGAGGAGGCGCAGGTCAAGCTGGCCCGGGCCTTGGAGGTGCGCCAACAGCTGGCCGAGGATCTCGCCACTCAGGCCGCGCTCCGGAGCGAGCTCTTGGTGGTGGAGGTCACCACCAAGAGCAGTGAGGTGGCCTGGAAGACGGCCGAGCTGGCCGAGATCCAGCAGGATATCAGCGCGGTCGTCGACATCGAGCAACAGCTGGCTGCCGTCCCGGAAAAGCGCCTCCCCAAGGACCCGGCCACCCTCCGGGAGGCCGCCACCGGGGCCCGCGGGCTGGCGCAACAGTGGCAGGACGCCGAGGCCAAGCTGGCGGCCATCCCTCCCGTGGATCAGGACTTGGAGCGCCTTTCCCAGAAGTCCGCCCAGAGCGAGCTAGCCTTCCTGGTCGGGGCTCTGGAGCAGCCCCTGCCTCCGCTGCCGCCCCCGTCCGACCTCCCCGGGCGGCTGGACCTGCTGGATCACCGCCGGATCGCACGGCTGCGCTGGAGCTCCGACGTGCTAGCGCTGCTGGGCGGCGCCGCCGGGGCGTTCCTGGTCGTCTTCGGCCTCTTGAATGGGGGGTCGGCCAGGATCTTGATCGCGGCCGGCGGGCTGGTCGTGCTGGTGGTGACCGCGACCGCCTTCTTCGGGCTGCAGCGGAGATTGCGGCTCCTCCTGGCGGTGGGGGGTTTCAGCTCGATCAGCCAGCTCCGAAAAGCTTCTCGCATCCAGGACCCCGACCTGGTCCAGGCGGAGGCGAGTCGGGCCAAGGTGGAGGCGGAACGCTCCCAGGCCCAAAAGCGGCTCTCCGAGTTGGGGATCGGGAAGGTGGAGGTGGACCACCTCAAGGAGCTGGCGGAGCAGCTTCCGGGGGCGCAAGAGTCGCTCCAGCTGCGCGCGTCCTGGACCACCACCGCCCAGCGGTTCCGCCAAGAGCTCGCCTCCCGGGCCAAGCGGGTGGGAATCAGTGGCAACGATCCTCAGCAGCTCGCTAACGAGTTGGGCTCCCGCCTGCGTCAGCTGGACGAGGGCGAAGACGCGGCCCGCCTGCGGGGTGGCCTCCAAGCCCGACGGGCCGAACGGCTGGCGGGGCGGGACCTCAAGGGGCTCGCCCGGCGCGCCGAGCAGCTGAGCCAGGAGCTGGTGGCGCTCGGCGATGTCCGCGAAACCTCGACCATCAAGGTTCCATCTGAGGAGCTGCGCCGCCATTATGACGAGGCGGTCCACCACCGCGACGAGGTCCGCGGCCAGCTCTTGCCGCTACAGGGCCGGCTGCAGGAGCAATTGAAGGAGGCGGGCGAAGTGGCTTCCCTAGAGGAGGCGGTCGCCGAGCTGAGCGACGAGGTGGGCAGGCTGACCAGAGCCGAGGACGCGGTGAAGCTCGCCATCAGCGAGCTGCACCGAGCGGAGGGCGTGATCCACCACGACCTGGCCCCGGTCCTGGCCGAAGGCCTCCGGGCCTGGCTGCCGGCGATCACCGGCCAGCGCTACCAACAGGCTTGGGTCGACCCTTCCGACTTGGCGATGCACGTCTCAGCCCAGGACTCCGGCGCACAGATCAGGGTGGACGACCTCTCCCAGGGAACCAGAGAGCAGATCTATGTGGCGCTGCGCACCGTACTGGCGAAGGCACTCTCGCCTAAAGGGGATCCCGTCCCCCTTTTCTTCGACGACCCCAGCGTCAGCGCCGATGACGTCCGCTGTATCGCCCTCCTGGACACCCTCAAGGAGCTCTCCGCCAGTGCCCAGGTGGTGGTCTTTTCCCACGAAACCAGGGTGGGCGCCTGGGCCACCCGCAGTGAGGTTCCCATCCTCACCATGAAAGTAGTGCCAGCCTCGGCCAGCCCCGACGAAGCGCCCCCTGCCGAGCCGCCGCCGGAGGAAGGCTAACCTCAGGTGAGGATCGTCTCCCTCCTCCCGAGCTCCACCGAGATCTGCTTCGCGCTCGGGCTGGGGCAGAGCCTGGTGGGGGTTACCCACGAATGCGACTTCCCTCCCCAGGCCGCCTACAAAACCGTGATGACCCGCAACCTTCTCCAGCTAGAGGGGATGACCCCCTCCCAGATCGACCGGCATGTACGGGCGGCGCTGCACGAGGGCAGCAGCCTCTACGCCCTGGATCAGGCGGCGCTGCGCCGGGCCCGCCCCGACGTGATCCTCACTCAGGAGCTCTGCGAGGTCTGCGCGGTCGGCTACCGCCAGGTCCTGGATGCCGCCCGGTTGCTCCCCGGTCGTCCCACCGTGCTCTCGCTAGAGCCCAACACCTTGGCGGACGTGCTGCGCTCCTTCGGCGACGTTGGCCAGGTCACCGGGGCCAGGGAGCGGGCGGCCGAGCTGGTGCGGGGGCTGTGGGCCCGACTGGATGCGGTCAGGGGCGCGGTCGCCGGCAAGGAGCGGCCCCGGGTCGTCTGCCTGGAGTGGCTCGACCCGCTGATGGTGGCCGGGCACTGGGTCCCCGACCAGGTAGACGCGGCCGGAGGTATCGACGTGCTAGGGGAGCCGGGGGCCCGCTCCCGGGTGATCAGCCCCGAGGAAGTGATCGCGGCCCAGCCGCAGGTGATCCTCAGCATGCCGTGCGGCTACCGGCTGGAGGAGAGCGCCGCCCAGGTCCAGAAGCTGGCTGCCATCACGGGCTGGGCCAAGCTGCCGGCGATGAGGTCCGGGCAGGTTTACGCCGTGGATGGCTCCTGGTACTTCAATCGCCCGGGGCCGCGGGTGGTGGACGGCATTGAGATGCTGGCCCGGATACTGCACCCCGAGGCTTGGCGGGGGCCGGTGCCCCAGGGTTTCCTGAAGATGGTCGAGGCGGATCCGGAGCCAGCCTGACCCGCTGCGCACGTGGGGGGATTAGCCGGATCCGACCAGCCCGCGGCGGGGCGAACTGTCACCCCGACCCTGGGCCAAGGGGTCGGATCCTTGGTGAACTTGTAGCGCAGGGTAATTCCGTTGAGGTCCCGGACTCCCCTCCGGGCCTAGCTCAAGAGATGGCGCGCCCAAATGAGCGGGCGGCGAACCAGACCGCCACCGCGGCCAGCACCGCCATGATGGCCACGCCCTGAAGCACATTGGCATTGCTCAGGTGACCCAGGAAGACCGCCCGGTTGGCGGCCACCGCATGGGAGAAGGGGTTGAGTGTGGAGATAGTCCGCAGCCAGTTGGGCGCAAGGCTCATCGGCAGCAACACCCCGGACAGCAGGAGCAAGGGCAGGCTGGCGGTGAAGATGATTGGAGCGAACGAGTTCTCGTCCTTCAGCGCCAGCGCCAGGGCGTAGGAGATCGACGCGACCAAAAGGCCGATCAAGGCCACCAAGCCGAGCCCGATCAGGATGCCCAGTGGCTTGAAGCTGAGTCCGAAGGGAAGCGCCAGCAGCACAAGGATCACGGCTTGGACGAAGAGAGTCAGGACGTCCCGCAAGGCCCTTCCCAGCAGCAAGGAAAGCCGACTGACCGGCGTGACTCGGAGCCGCTCTACCACCCCTAAACGGAGCTCGGAGATGAGGCTGAACCCCACTCCGGCCGCGCCGAACAGAGCCAGCTGGACCAGCAGGCCGGGGACGAACACGTTATAGGCCCCGCCATGGGGGAAGCCCGGCACGCTGGCGATCGACTTGAGCAGGGGAGCAAACAGCAGGAGGTAGAGCGCGGGCTGGAGCACCCCCACCGCCACCCAGGCCGGGTTGTGGATAAAGATTCCGAAGTAGCGCTGGAATACGAGCCAGGTGTCGTGTGCGAGCTTCACGGCTAAATCGCCTCGATTCCGGTTAGGCCGCGTCCGACTCGCGCAGCGAGCGGCCGGTGCTCCGAAGGAAGACGTCGTCAAGGCTGGGCCGGCTGAGCGCCACCGTGGTCAACCCCAGTCCAGCCCTGTCCAGGAGTCGCAGGATGTTCGGGGTAGCAGTCTCCCCGCGATCCACGTAGAGGCGCAGTTCCCGGCCGTCGATCGACGCCTCCCGGACGAATGGCTGGTGTTGGAGCAGCCGCAGGGCTTCCTCCACGTCGCCGCTGACTCCGACCGTAACCAGATCGCCCGCCACGGCTCGCTTGAGCTCGTCGGGGGTGCCCAAGGCGACGATCCGGCCATGGTCGATGATGGCCAGCCGATTGCAGAGGGCGTCCGCCTCCTCCAGGTAATGGGTGGTGAGGAACACGGTGGTGCCCTGGTCGCGGAGCTTGCGAACCTCGTCCCACATCCGAACCCGGCTCTGGGGGTCCAGCCCGGTCGTCGGCTCGTCGAGGAAGAGCAGCTGTGGTCGGTGCACCAGCCCGACCCCGACGTCGAGCCGCCGCCGCTGGCCCCCGGAGTAGGTCGAGATCTTGCGTTCGGCGCAGGACTCCAGCTCCAGGGAGTCGATCAGCTCCGCCGCCCGCCGACGCGCCTCGGCCGGGTTCATGCCGTACAGCCGGGCTTCAAAGACCAATTCGCTGCGCCCGCTGATCTGTAGGTCGGCGCCGCCCCGCTGGCCCACGTAGCCGATCCGCCGTCGCACCTCAGCGGGATGGCGCCGGAGGTCTTGGCCGACGACCGTCGCTTCCCCGGAAGTTGGGGGCAGGAGGGTGGCGAGCATCCGCAGGGTGGTCGTCTTGCCGGCGCCGTTGGGGCCGAGGAAGCCGAAGATCTCGCCGCCGTACACCTCCAGATCGATGCCCGCGACCGCCTCTACCGTGGACTTGCCGGACTTGAAGACTCGGCGCAGTTGGTGCACGCTGATCACCGTCTCAGGGGGTTGGCGTTCGGCGAGCATCAGGCGCCGCCCACGTGGAGGGTTAGCTCCGGGCCGCCCTTGGGGTGAGCCTCTGGCCGAAGCTGCTTGGGAGCCTGGACGGCGAGTGGTGCTCCGGCCTCGGCAGCCGACGCGCCGCCTTCGCCGCTGTGTTCGTGGAGCCAGTTCGGGTCCACCGCGAGGGCGCCCGAGCGGATCTCGCCCATGAGCTCGGTCACCCACGCGAGCTCGGCTTGCCAGAGACTGCGCTCGTACTCGCGCTCCAGCAAGAAGAGGCGGGGCATGCCGAACTGGCCGAGCAAGGAGGAAAGCACCGCGTCCATGGCGGCGATCCGGCCCTCCAACTGAGCCACCCGCTGGGCCAGGGCTGCGAGCGCCTCTCGCTCCGGGAGGTACCCGAGCATGCTGACCGCTGCCGCAAAGGCCGACGGTTCCTGATGGGGCAGGGCCAGGAGATCGATCAGCCAGTGCTGCAGTTCCTCGCGGCCGGCTTCGGTTGCTCGGTACACGATCCGCTCCGGGCGGTGACCTTCCCGCACCGTCTCAGCCAGTTCGATCAGTCCTGACGCCGCCAGCCGGTCGACGGCGTGGTAGAGGGCCCTAGGCGTTCCGGCGGCGAACTCCCGGTGGCGCTGGTGGAGCTCCCGCTGGATCTCGTAGGTGTGGCGGGGTCGCTCCGCGAGTAGCCCGAGAGCAGCCAGCGTCACTAGATCTCGACTCGGGCGCTTCCAGGTGCGGATTGCCATAGTGCGCAGCGCAGTATAGCAGGAGGCAGTAAATTAACACTGAGGCGCACGCTGAGGGGACACTGACTGAAAGCTGAGGCACCCTAACGTCATGGAGAGGACTCAAATCTCACTCAGCAGCGACGAGCCCTGGGCCCTCGATGGAGAGGCCGCCCGCACGGTTAGGTAGATCTCCGCGCTGATCCGAGACGCCGTTGAATCCGTGTACGGCGTGGTCCGCTCAAGCGATGTAGAACTGTCCGCGATGCGCCGGGCCTTCGGCTCCGGGAAAGACCATGACTGGAGGGAGCAGCTTGGTTGACCAGGTGCGCTCGGGATCGCGCCTAGGGCCGCTCCGGTCGTGACCGCGTTGGTCGACACCTCGGTGTTGATCGACTATTGGCGCGGTCACCCGGCGCCGCCACCCGGACTGGTGCGCGCTTACTGATGCGAACTGTCCATCACTTCCCAATTTTTGCAGTCCTGCGCCCACCGTCTTGCACACCGTGCTGCTTGACCTGCCGGGAAGGTGAGCCTGCAGGTAGGCACGCCCAGGTGTGGCGGCAGAGGGTTCGGCGGGCGAGCCGCGGCCATTAGCGTGCGTGCCCGGCTTAAGGGCCCGCTCTTTTACGGGTTGGTGGACCCGAGGACACGCGCGGCCAGTCGCCGAGCTGCTCCCGGGTGACCGGGAGGTCGCCGCCCGCCGCTGGCGTTGGTGCGTGAAAAACGAAGTGAAAGTAGGCAGGAGTTGACTCACTGAACATGTGCGGCTCACCAGGCTCGACCAACACCGTGTCACCGCTGGTCAAGCGGACAAATTCCGACCCTACCGTCATCAATGCCGACCCTCGGGCCACCCGATAAACCTGGTGGATTGTGGCGCGGCGGTGGGGTTCTTCGACTCCAGTGTTGGCCTAGCCGAGCGATATTTCGAGTTGCTAATGCCAAGGTCCCGCCAACCACCCTTTAGCAACGTCGTGAGGGCTGGCAAATTTTCCCCACGATCAGGAGAGTAGGGGTTGGGCCACCAGGCGGCATCCAGAGCGAGTCGGGCGGTGCGGGACTGGCTCAGCCGACTAGGGCACCGGCGGTGCCGGCCAGCAGTTTCAGGTCCTCGAGGGTGTGGTGCTCGATGGGACGCTTGGTGTGGCGCTCGATGTCCCGGATCTTGAGGATCTCGATGGGGGTAATCAGGGTCAGTGCCACCCCGTCCCGGCCGGCCCGGGCGGTCCGCCCCACCCGGTGGACGTAGTCCTCGGGGGTAGCCGGGATGTCGTAGTTGATCACGTGGCTGATGTCGTCGATGTCGAGGCCCCGGGCGGCCACGTCGGTGGCGATCAGGAAGCGCACCTTCGAGCCTCGAAACCGTTCCAGGGCCTGATCCCGCTCGCGCTGAGAGAGGTCGCCGTGGATGACGGTGACGTCGTAGCCGCGACCCAAGAGCGCGGTGTGCAGATGGTCGGCGTTGCGCTTGGTGTTGCTGAAGATCAGCCCCAAGGTCACCAAGGGGCTGTCCATCAGCATCCCCAGCGCCTCCTCTTTCTCCGACCAGGAGCACTCGATGCACCACTGGCGGACGGTGGGGACCAGTTCGGTCCGGCCGCTGACCGAGATCGTCTCGGGGTCCCGCATGTGGCGAGCCGCCAGCCGGTGCACCCACTCCGGCACGGTGGCCGAGAAGAGCATGGTCTGGCGCTCCTTGGAGGTCTGGAGGAGGATCCGCTCGACGTCGGGGGCGAAGCCCATGTCCAGCATCCGGTCGGCCTCGTCCAGGACCACGAAGCGGATGGACCGCAGGGAGAGGGTGCGCCGCTGCAGGTGGTCGAGGACCCGACCGGGGGTGCCGACCACCACCTGGGGATGGGCTAGCAGGCCGTCCAGCTGGCGCCGGATGGGATCGCCCCCGACCACCGTGAGGATCTGCACCGAGCGCCGCTGGGCGAGCTTCTCGAACTCCAGGGTCACCTGGGCGGCCAGCTCCCGAGTGGGGCAGAGAATCAGCGCCTGGACACTCTCGGGGACCGGCTCCAGCCGTTCCAGAATGGGGACCGCAAAGGCGGCCGTCTTGCCAGATCCGGTCCTCGCCTGACCGACCAAATCCCGCCCGGAGAGCGCTACCGGCAAGGTCAACTCCTGGATCGGAGTGGGGTCGCTGTACCCAACCTCATCGAGGGTTCTCAGCATCGGCGCCGAGAGCCCAAGCTCGGAGAAGCTGACGGAGGGGGCGGGATCCGGCTGGGGGACCTCATCGGGAGCCAGATAAGCGGTGCGATGGGTGGGCCGGAAGGGACGTCTAGAGCGAATTGGCAACGAATTCAATATACCCCATCTGGGGTAGCCCCACGCGGAGGTGCCCCAGATGGCCATCGGCGACAATGCCCTAACAGTGCCGAAGGTGGTCATGACGCTGTCCGTGCCCGGCCCCGCCGAGGGCTTGCTCAGAGCTCGCTGCCAACTGGAGCTCCTGGGCGAGATCCTGCCGCCAGACCGCTATCGGGCGGCCATCGGGGGCGCCGATGCCCTGCTGCCTCAGCTGCGCGACCGCATCGACGAGGCGGCTCTAGAGGCGGCCGGGCCCAATCTCAAGGTGGTATCCAACTACGCGGTCGGCCTCGACAACATCGACATTCCCGCCTGCACGGCGCGGGGGATCTACGTTGGCCACACTCCCGAGGTGCTGACTGACGCCACCGCCGACTTGGCTGTGACCCTGCTGCTGGCGGCCGCACGGAGGGTGGTCGAGGCCGATCGCGAGATGCGCGAGGGTCGCTACTTGGGCTGGCTGCCGGACTACCTGCTGGGTCAGGAGGTGACCGGCGCCACCCTGGGCGTCATCGGCTTCGGCCGGATTGGGCAGGCCGTCGCCCGCCGGGCCGCTCAGGGATTCGCGATGCGGATCCTGGCCTACGATCCGGCCGGGGTGACCCTTCGCGCAGGGCTGCTCGTTGAGGAATGCTCATTGGAGCGACTGCTACGAGAGTCGGACTTTGTCAGCTGCCACGTGCCCCTGACGGAGGCGACCCACCACCTGATCGGGAAGGCGGAGCTGGCCATCATGCGGCGGAGCGCAATCCTGGTCAACACCTCGCGCGGGCCGATCATCGACGAGGGCGCCCTGGTGGAGGCGCTGCAGTCGGGCGAGATCGCCGGGGCGGGGCTCGATGTCTATGAGAATGAGCCCCGGATGACCCCCGGGCTGGCGGCCTGCACCAGCGCGGTGCTGCTGCCCCATCTGGGCAGCGCCACTGGAAAGACCAGGGCCGCGATGGGCGAGCTGGCCGCCCGCAACATCCTGGCGGTGCTGGACGGAGGCCCGCCCATCGCCTGCGCCAACCCCGAGGCATCCTCCCGCCGGTGAGGCCAAAGCTGCTGATTTCCGACCTGGACGGCACGCTCCTCGATGAGCGGCTCCAGGTAGATCCCCGAGACGTGGCCGCGGTGGGTCGCGCGCACCAGGCTGGGCTGCGGGTCGGGGTCGCCACTGGGCGCATGTACCGGTCCGGGTTACCCCACGCCCTGGCGCTGGGGGCGGACTTGCCCCTCATCTGCTACCAGGGTGCCCTGATCCGAGAATTGCCCCGGGACGCCTCCGAGCGGGCGATGGCCGCCGCCCCGGTGCTCCTGCGCCGGGAGCTCTCGGGGGATCTGGGGATCGAGGTTCTGGAGATCTGCCGCCGGCGGGGATACACCCTCAACGTCTACCAGGACGACCACCTTTACGTTGACCAGATCAACGATGACGTCCGCTTCTACACCGGGATCGCTCAGGTCAAGGCGGAGGTGGCGACCGATCCCTCCCTCGACGAACGGGTGAGCCGGGGTAGCACCAAGCTCATGGTGGTGTCGTCGAACCGGGAACGTTTTCAGGCCGCCTTGAAGGAGTTCCAGCATCTGCTCGGCGAGAGGGCCGAGGTGACCCGCTCTTTGATCGGGTTCTGCGAGATCACCGCGCTGGGGGTGGACAAGGGCCAGGCCCTGCGCTGGCTGTGCCGCCACCTGGAGGTGGATCCCCGGGATGTGGTGGCGGTGGGGGACGCGCCCAACGATCTCCCGCTCCTGGCGGCGGCGGGCACTAAGGTGGCGGTGGAGACAGCGGCGGCCGAGGTGAGAGAGGCCGCGGACTGGCTAGTGCCCGGGCCGGGTGGGGCCGGGCTGGCGGAGGTCGTGCGCCGGATCCTTCTGGCCCCGGCCAGTTCTCGATGAGCTGTCGGATTTGAGCCTCTCGGTCGGGATTGTGGGGTTGCCCAACGCGGGCAAGTCGACTCTTTTCAACGCCTTGACCAGGGCCCACGTCGCGGTAGGCGCCTTTCCCTTCACCACCATCGACCCCAACACCGGGGTGGTGCCGGTACCAGACGACCGGATCCGCCAGCTGGCCGAGGTCTTTCACCCCCCCAAGGTGATCCCGGCCACCGTCACCTTCACCGACATCGCTGGCCTGGTACGGGGCGCTCATCTGGGCGAGGGTCTGGGCAACCAGTTCCTCGGGCACATTCGGAGCGCCGACGCCGTTGCCTTTGTGCTGCGGGTCTTCAGCGCCTCGGAGGTGGGCCACGTCGAGGGCGGCGTCGACCCGCTCCGGGATCTGGAGATCCTGGAGCTGGAGCTGAACCTGGCCGACCTCGGGGCGGTGGACCGCCGGCTAGAGCGAGTCGGAAAGACGGCCCGGGCCGGGGCGGCGACCCGGGAGCTCCAAGCCGAAGTCGCAGGCCTCCAGAAAGTTAGAGAAGCACTCGACCAAGGCCTGCCCGCCCGCCGGGTCAAGTTGTCCGCCGAGGAGTCGGCAGGGGTGCGGGAAGCGCAGCTCCTCACTGCCAAACCAGTGATTTTTGTCGCCAACGTCGATGAGCACGAACTAGCCCTAGATCCCGCCGCGGGTCCGGCCGAGCCGATTGTCAGGCGCGCGGCGGCGGAGGGGGCGGATTTCGTATCGGTCTCCGCCAAGCTGGAGGCCGAGCTTTCCGAACTGGAACCCCAGGAGGCTGATGAATTCCTGGCCGGCCTGGGGTTGAGGGAAGCGGGGTTGGGCCGGCTGAGCCGGGCCGGCTACCACGCGCTTAGCCTGCAGACCTTCTTCACGGCCGGCGAGAAGGAGGTGAGGGCCTGGACCGTTGCGCAAGGCGCAAGTGCCAAGGACGCCGCCGGGGCCATCCACACCGATTTCGCCAAAGGCTTCATCAGGGCGGAGGTCTGCGGCTGGCAGGAGCTAGTCGAGGCGGGCAGCTACGCCGCTGTGCGGGAACGCGGCCAACGGCGCCTGGAGGGCCGGGATTACTCGGTCCGGGATGGCGACGTCATGCACTTCCTCTTCAACGTCTGAAGGACGGTCAGCCGGTCCCCACTTGAGGGACACCCGAGGTCCGGGGTGCCGACCGAGGCCGAAGTCTTGGCTGGGAAGGTCCGACCCCAGAGCTCGATGGACCTGGCAGGGAGAACGGTCGGGGGCGGCTGGGCAGGGCTCTGATCTCCGCTGAAAAATCGGTGGGCAGAGCCCCTTGCAGTCCACAACATTCTGTGGTTCAATTGCCTCCGGGCACAAGATGTGGCCCCACACACATCGCCCACGCAGGCAGTGGGCGCTGGCACCGCTTCGTCCCCTCCTTCGCCAAGCTGACCCCCACCCGGCTGGTGCTCGCTGCCTGCACTCCCCTCGAGTGATCGGGAGTTGACTGCGGCTTGGATACACTGGCCCCGCCCGATCCCGGGCTTAGCCCCGGCACCCCATTGGCGGAGCCCTAATTGGCAAGACGCACCAAGCGGCGCGCGACGTCGACCGCCCGCAAGCGGCCTTCGACTCGACCTGTCGCCCGCCCGCCAGTTCAGCAGAGTGGAGCGGCCGAGCCAGAGGCGGTAATCCCGGAGCAAGAAGGAAGTTCGACTCCAGAGCCGGTCGCCCGCCCTTCCCGGGGCTCCTTCCTCCCGCGCCGCCAGGCGGGGCCGGCCCCAGCCGCGGCGGCGTCCTCCTCAAGTCCGCCCCCCTCGGCGTCGGCGGCAGCGGTTGGGGAGCGTCCCGCGGGCCCCGCGTCCTTCCTTCCGGCCAAGGGCCGGATCACCGGGCGGGCGGAGCGCCAGCGCCAGCAGCAGGCCCATCTGGAGCAGCTCGACGATTCCTCGGCCGTTCCGACCGATCGCACGCCCTATCTGTGGCTGGATCTGCGTCGGGTGATTTGGGTCTGCGCCATCATGGTGGTGATGGTGATCGTGGGGTTCTTCGTCCTCCGCTGAGAGAGGGCATTTTCGGACCTTCCCTATACTCGCTGAGATGCGGGTGATCCTCTACACCGGCAAGGGCGGTGTGGGCAAAACCACGGTGGCTGCCGCCAGCGCCGTCAAGTGCGCTGAGATGGGCCTCAGAACACTGGTGATCTCCACCGATGCTGCCCACAGCCTGGGCGACTCCCTGGACCGTGACCTCGCGCCCGAACCAGTGGAGGTGGCCCACAATCTCTTCGCTCAAGAGGTCAACGCGCTCCATGAAATGGAGGGCCACTGGAACAAAATTCGCGGCTATCTGGCGGTGCTGTTCAGCAGTCAGGGAGTCGACGAGATCATCGCCGAGGAGCTGGCGACCCCCCCGGGGATGGAGGAAATCTCCAGCTTGATGTGGATCCGCCGCCACGCCAAGCTGCAGCAATACGACGTTCTGATTGTCGACTGTGCGCCCACCGGGGAAACGCTGCAACTGCTCGCCTTTCCCGACGTCGCCCGCTGGTACCTGGACCGGATTTTCCCATTGGAACGCAGGTTCATGAAGTTGGCCCGGCCAGTGGTTCAGCCGTTCGTGAAGATACCACTGCCCGGCGACGATATCTATGGTTCGATCAGAGAGCTCCTGCTCGACTTGGATTCCATGAAAGCGGTCCTCAGCGACTCCAAGTCGTGCACCGTGCGTTTGGTGTTAAACCTGGAAAAGATGGTGATCAAGGAGGCGCAGCGTGCCTACACCTACCTCAATCTCTACGACTACCAGGTGGATGCGGTGCTCGTCAATCGCGTGCTGCCGGAGGCCGTCGGCGACGGATACTTCGCGGACTGGCGCAAGTCCCAGCAGCGCTATGCAACGCAGGTGGAGGCGGCCTTTTCTCCGGTGCCGATCCTCAGCAGTCCGCTCTTCGACCACGAGATCTTAGGCCTGGAAGGCCTGCGCGAACTGGCCGATTCGCTATTTGGCGACATCGATCCCAGCGCCATCCTTTACGACGCCAAGCCCCAAGCGCTCCGCAAGGAGGGGGAGGGTTACGTGCTGACGCTGCAGCTACCCTTCGCGACCAAAGAGCAAGTGGAACTCACCCAACGGGACGACGAGCTTTACGTCAGCGTCGGCCCGTACAAACGCGAGATCAGCCTGCCGCGGGTGCTACATGGCAAGGTGACCACCTCTGCCAACCTGGAAAGCGGCCGGCTGGCCATTCATTTTGGGAGTGCCTGATGGAGCGTGCAGAGGTGGCCCGCATCGGGGCCTGGGCGGCCCGACAGATCGGTGTGGCGGTGGCCAGGGCGGCTGGCGAGCTCGGGGAGTTGGTGCCGCCGGAGTCCCGGGTGCACTTGCTCAAGGCCCAACGCGAGGTGTACCTCGCGGCCGCCGCAGCGATGGAGCACCGGCACCATCCGAAAGAGACCAAGAGTCGGCGCCGCGCTCACAAAATCGTCCTGGACTGAGAATCGGTGCTCGGGACCGGCGTCGAGTTCTACCTCGTCCTGCTGCTCTTCGCCGTCCCCGGGATCGCCATCGGCTTCACCGTCCATGAGTACTGCCACGCCCGCGTGGCGACCTCCTACGGCGACCCCACCCCCCGAGCGCAGGGACGGCTTTCCTTAAATCCCGCCAACCAGATCGACCCCTTGGGGCTGGCCTGCTTGGTGCTGATCGGGCTCGGGTTCGCCCGCCCCGTCCAATACAACCCCCTTTATGTCCGCCGGGGAGGGCAGCGGGCCTGGCTGTCGGCGGCGGGCCCGCTCAGCAACCTGCTGGTCGCCGCCTTGCTGTGCGTCTTCCTGCGGCTTTTGATCCTGGCCGACCCGCAGGTGCAGTCTTGCCTTTTGCCCAGCTTCGACCTCACCTTCGCCGGCTACCTCTACTGGATCTTGATCGAGGCCTTCTTCGTCAACATTATCCTCTTCATCTTCAACCTGGTCCCCATCCCTCCGCTGGATGGCTATGGGGTCGCCGAGGGATTGTTCGGAAGCCGCGCCCCGCACCTCTTCCAATGGATCGACCGCAACCGGTCCGGGATTCTGATCGCGGCGCTCTTGCTCTTCTTCGTCCTGCCCAACTTCTTTAACTCCGGCTTCTCGATCGGCGCCCCGATCTTTGCCGCCGCCGATTGGCTGTGGCGAGCCGTGGTGAGCGGCACCCCGCCCTACGAGATCTTCCCCAACCTCAACATCCTGATCTCGCCCGCGTCCCAGGGCCTGGCCACGGCGCTGGCCAACCCGTGCGCGTACTAGCCCCGGGGAAGGTCGTCGGCGCCCAGGCCGTCGTGGTCGACGACCAGGGCCGCGTCCTGCTGCAGCTGCGACTTTGGCCCGCCGGGTGGGAGCCTCCCGGCGGCCATGTGGGGGCAAGGGAGGACCCGGCGGCAACCGTGGTGCGGGAGACCCAAGAGGAGACCGGGCTAGAGATCGAGCTGGAGCGGCTCGTCGGCTATTACCGGTTCATCGGCATCCGACGCGCCACCGACGTCGTCTTCCGGGCGAGGGTGGTGGGTGGGCGGCTCCGCCGGAGTCGGGAGGCCTGGCAGCTGCGCTGGGTCGAGCCGGACCAGCTGCCCCGCTCCCTCTTCCCCTGGTACCGGGAGCGGATCGCGGACGCCCTGAACCCGGTGGTCGCGGCGCCCCCGGAGAGGATCCAGTCGGTGGGCCTCAGGACAGTGGGGAGCCACGGTCTCTGCCTCATGGCGGACCTGCTGGGATCGCTGGGGCCTTCTCGGGCGCGGCCTGGCTCCCCCTGAGCCAATGCAGATAGCGCTCGCCTTCGCTGGCGGACTGGTGCTGATGCTGGTCGCGGCGACTCTCTTCACCAACGCGGTGGAGTGGGGCGCCCGCAGCCTCGGGATGGGGCACGGCATGACCGGGAGCGTGATGGCCGCGGTGGGCACCGCCATGCCGGAGACCATAGTCCCGATAGTCGCGCTCATCTCGGGTGGGCGCGAGGCGACCCAGACCGCCACCGGGGCGATCCTGGGCGCCCCGCTGATGCTGGCGACCATCGGCCTCGGCTTGGTCGGGGCGGTCGGCCTCCTCTGTGGCAGGGCCCACCTCCGGGTCGGCGCGACCGACGCCCGCCGGGTGCTCTGGGCCTTCTCGCTGAGCTTCGCGCTGCTGATCATCGGCGCCTTCCTACCGACCCCGGTCCGCTGGGTCGACGCGGCGCTGCTGGCGTTTTTTTACGTCGCCTTCGTGCGACGCACCATGCGGGCGGACGTCGCCCCTGAGGGCGACTACGAGCCGCTCTGGTTCTCCCGGATAGCCGGTGGGTGGTCCCCGGACGGACCCGGCAAACTGGCGCTGCCCGCCATCCAGGCCCTGGTTGGCCTGGCCGGGCTAGCCGTCGCCAGTGAGGTCTTCCTCTTCGGACTGCACCAGGTGGCCAACGTGGCCCACCTCGCCCCGCTGGTGCTGGCGCTCCTGCTGGTCCCGATCGCCACCGAGCTGCCCGAGGTGACTGCGGGCTCGCTCTGGATCCGCCGAGACCGCGACACCCTGGCCCTCGGGAACGTCACCGGGTCGATGGTATTCCAGGCCACCTTTCCCGCCATCGTGGGGCTCTGCTTCACCCCTTGGCGCCTCTCCGAGGCTGGCTTTCTCTCGGCTGGGATCACCGGCGTCGCCGTGGTGGCCGCCCTCTTCGCGGCCGGCCGCCGGGGCGTGAGCGCCTGGGTGCTGGCCCCGGTCGGGTTCGGCCTCTACCTGGTCTACGCCCTAGCCGTGCTGGTGGTGAAGATTTAGGTATGGCCCGGAATCAGTTCGAAGTCACGTCCCCCTCCGGCCGCGGCCGTCGCCCCCCGATGAGGCCGCAGCTCGGAGCTCCCCTGCTGGCGGCGGTTCTGGTCCCGCTGCTGGTCGGCTGCGGTCCGGGCCTGCCCACGGGGTCGTCCCTGGTGCGGCAGGTGGCCAGCTCGATGGCTCGCCTCAGCGCCTACCGGATCACCGGAACCAGCCAGGCGGTCCAGACCACCACCAGTTTTCGGGTGCTGGTCCAGCGCGACGGGAACTTCCGGGGCACTCTCGACATCACCGTGCCCCACGCCCCCATTTTTCGGAGCGACGTGGTGGCGATCGGCAGCAAGGTCTACGTCCGCTCCCCCACCGAGCTCCAGGAGCTGGGGATCAGCGCTCTCCCCGGGAACCTCAACCCGGCGACCACCTGGGTGCTCCAGCCTGCGGCGGTGGCGCGCAGCTACCGCCAGAGCGTGGTGCCGTTCTCCGGCTCGGGGCTGGCCAGCACTTTGAAGCGGGCGCTCCGGGGACCGCTGACCGTGAGCCGCTCTAAGCTCGGCGGTGTGGCGGTCCTAGTGGTGCAGGAACGGGGGGGAAGTTCATCATTGAGGCTGTTCGTCGCACCCGCCAATGATCATCTGCTGGAGTTGGCCATCACCGGAGATCAGCCGATTTCGCTCCGCTACAGCGCCTTCGGCCTCGCCCAGGCGGTGAAGGCGCCGCCCAGCGCTGAGGTCTACCTGCCCCCCACCCAGGCGGCCCCAGGGTAGTCATGGTCACGATCGGAGCCCACGTCTCCGCCCAGGGCGGGATCTCGACCGCCTTCGACCGGGCGCTCCAGATCGGCGCCGAGGCGGTGCAGATTCACCCCACTCCACCCCAGACCTGGCGGCGCCTTCACCCCGACGAGGAGCAGGTGGCGACCTTCCGCCGGCGGATGGCCGAAACCGGCCTGGACGCGTTCTTCTTCCACGCGGTCTACCTGATCAACCTGGCGACCGCCAAGGAGGAGCTACTGGCCCAGTCCAGGGGCTCGCTCCGCCATCACCTGGAGATGGCCAACTTGCTGGGAGTTCGCGGGGTGATCTTCCACCCCGGATCGCACCGGGGGCAGGGCTTCGAGATGGTCCTGCCCCAGATGGCGGAGGCGATGCGCTGGGCGCTCCGGGAGACCGAGGGGGAGAGCTTGCTGATCATCGAAAACAGCGCCGGCTCGGGGGACAACATCGGCAGTTCCTTCACCCAGATCAGGCAGTTGATGGCGGCGGTAGACGACCCTCGGCTGAGGCTCTGCCTCGACACCGCCCATGCCTTCACCGCCGGCTATGACCTGCGGAATCAGGAGGGGCTGGAGCTGATGGTGGCGGAGCTGGGCCAGGAGATCGGCTTCGAGAGGCTGGCCGCCATCCATGCCAACGACTCCAAGGCCCCCTTCGGCTCCAACGTCGACCGCCACCAGAACATCGGCGACGGCGAGATTGGAGCGGAGCCGTTCCGCTGGATGCTGGCCGATCCCCAGCTGACCCGGGCACCCTTCATCCTGGAGGTCCCGGGACTGGAGCGCCAGGGGCCTGACCGAGCCAACGTGGAACGGCTGCGCGAGCTGGCCGGGCTGCCACCGTTGCCCTCCATCCCTGAGGTCTGAGCCAAGTGGCCCGAGCCTTCGCCCCGCCCACCTTCGTCGCCGGCGTCGATCTCGGTGGGACCTGGCTGCGGGTCGGCTTGGCCGGCCTCGACGGCCAGGTCAGGCACCGGGGGAGAGCTAGAACGGCCGCCTCCGAGGGCCCGGCCGGGGTGCTGGCACAGATCGAGGGGTTAGTGCGGGAGGCGGTCGACTCCGAGCCCGAGGCGCAGCTCTCCCGGCTGGTGTTGGCCATCGGCGTCCCCGGCCCGGTGGACAGCGGAGCCGGGGTGGTCGAGGGAGCACCCAATCTGCCCGGCTGGCGCCAGGTGCCGGTCCGCGACCGGCTGGAACAGCAGCTGGGCTGCCCGTGCCTGATCGAGCATGACGCCAACCTGGGTGCCCTCGCCGAACACCGACGGGGCACCGGACGCGGCACCCAGGACTTTGTTTACGTCACCGTTAGCACCGGCATCGGAGCCGGGCTGATCCTGGGTGGCCGGCTCTACCGGGGCCACCAGGGCAGCGCTGGGGAGTTCGGTCACATGGTCATCCTGCCCGACGGACCGCTCTGCAATTGCGGCAACCGGGGGTGCCTGGAGGCACTGGCGTCGGGGACCGCCATTGCCCGGGAGGCGGGCGTCAGCAGCGCCTCGGAAGTGGGTCGTCTGGCGGCCGCCGGCGACACCGCGGCCCAGGCGGTACTGAGCCGGGCCGCCCGCTACGTCGGACTTGCCCTGGGCGGGCTAATCAACCTGCTCAATCCCGAGGCGGTGGCGGTGGGAGGCGGGGTAGTCGCCTCCTCGCCGGAATTCTGGACCGCGGTGCTGGCCAGCATCACCGACGCTTCCTTTCCGTCGGTTCGGGGCACCTGCCGGATCGAGCGGGCCGCTCTGGGCGAGGACCAGGGCTTGCTCGGAGCCGTCGAGTTCGGGCTGGACTTCGCCCGGGACCAGAAGCTGCCGGTCCCGGAGGCGGCGGTGCCGTAGGGAGTGCGGAACGGAGTTAGCCTGTCAGGGCCGCGGAGATCAGGCTGGCCTGATCCACCAAGAGCTGGCCCAGTGAGGCTTCCAGGACTGGGTTGAGTCGATGCTCGGGCACCGCGAACACGACCGCCCCCAGAACCTGCCTGCCCGGGCCGGAGAACGGAGCCGCGAGTTCCTGAGCGAAGTTGCCAGGCCGGCCCGGCAATGAAGCAAAGCCCTGGCTCCGGACCAGTGCCAGCTGCGCCGCAAGCTCAGACGCCTGGACTGACGCGCTCTCTCTGCCGAACGCCGTGACCAGGGTCTCGCCGGCCAGACCGGAGAGGACGGCCAGTCCCGCCGCGCAGGCGGTCAAGGGTATCCACTCGTGCAGCGCCGGCCGGACCTGTAGCGGATGCCGCGCCGGGATCTCGGTCACGTACACGACCGCCAGCTGAGGCGCGCTGTAGAGGGCCAGCAGGGCGGTCTCGCCCCCAGTCTCGGCTGCCGCCCGCAAGTGAGGCAAGGCTAGCTCCATCACGGGGGCCCGAGCCGCCCCGCGAAGGGCCAGCCGGTAGAACTCCAGGCTGAGCCGGTAGCGCCCAGTGGCGGGCAGCGACTCGATCAGCTCCTCATCTTCCAAGGCCCCCAGTGATCGATGAACGGTGCTCGGGGCCATCCCCACGGCGGCCGCCAGCTCCCGGACTCCGTAGTCATCGCTCGTGTGATTGGCCATCCAGCCGAGCAGCCGGACGGTGCGACCGAGCGGGTTTCGCTGGTGGCTTAGAAGTCGAGACACGACATCCCGACCGGCTCTTCGCATGACATTGCCGACGCTCCTCCCGCCGCCAGTATAGAGCGTCGTTCCGCTCGAGCGAACAGAGCGGAGGCCGGCCGCGCTGGCGACCGGCCTCCTTCAGAGCGCTAGCTCAGCGCCGCCGGTGGTAGTTCCGGTGGCGCGTCTCCCTCTCCGCCCGCTCCGGTTCGGTGCCCAGGGTGACCCCGATCCGCTTCTCCTCAGCTCCCCGGACCAGCTCTAGCTGGATCTGGTCGCCCGGCTGGGAGGAGGCGAGGGCCCGATGCAGGTCGGATGCCCGGGATAGCTCGGAATCATTGGCCTTGGTCAGCAGATCGCCCTTCATGACCCCGGCCTGCGCGGCCGGTCCTTGCTCGTCCAGATGCTGGACGAGGACCCCGTTCCGCTCTGGCAGCCCCACCGCGGCTCGCAGCTGCCGGGCCACCTCGCCCGGCAGCAGCCCCACCCCGAGGTAGGGGCGGACCACCGTCTCGCCCTTCCCCAGCGCTTCGAGCCGGGTCAGGAGTCCGGCATCGGCTTCGAGGGCGGCGTAAAGCCCCTCTCCCAGCCGCTTGGTATTGATCCCGACCAGCTCCCCGGCCAGGTTCAGGACCGGCCCCCCCGAGGATCCGTGCGGCAGGGGCGCAGTGTGCTCGAAGCCGCCGGTGATCGGGTGCCCACCGGGGCCCCGGAACTCCCGGTCTTGGGCTGAGACCACTCCAAAGCTGAGCCTCGGACCGCGGCCACCGGGGTTGGCTGCCGCGAAGACGGGGGTGCCCAGCTGGGGATCCCCGGCTGCCCACTTGACTACGGTTACGCCCTCGGTCGGCACCTTGAGCACGGCCAGATCTCCCGCGACGTCAGCGGTGACCGAGGTCGCCTCCCGCCGGGCACCGTCGGCGAAGTGCACCTGGGGGGTGTCGGAATGGACGTTGTGGGCGCTGGTCACGACCAGTCCGTCGGCGAATACGATCCCACTTCCGGACGGCCACCGGCTGCCGACCCCGACCACGGCCGGCAGGGCCTTTTCGCGAACTGTGGCCGCTGCCGCTTCTAACTCTTCAACAAAGCCCACGTCGAACCTCCTACTGCAGTGTTGTTGTATGTTGCAAGTAGCAACTATAACCTAAATGATCAGCTGTTAAGCCCCGGGGTCTCGGGCAAGCGAAGATTCAGTCGTGAGCGAGCTCCCCTCGACAGCCCGGGCGGGACTGGCGACCGCGCTGGACCGCGTGGGCGATCGCTGGGCCCTGCTCCTGGTGGAGTCGCTGCTGGGCGGCCCCCGCCGCTACAGCGACCTCAAGCGAGATCTGCCCACCATCGCCTCCAACGTGCTCAGCGAGCGGCTGCGCCGGCTCGAGCTGGCTGGGGTGGTGGAGAGCCAGCGCTACTCGGCCAGGCCACCTCGGGCGGAATACCGGCTGACGGCGGCGGGCCGGGGTTTGGCCGCGGTGATCGACGCCCTCGACCGCTGGGGCGGCCGTGACGGCGCTCCCGGGCCGATCCACCCCCGCTGCGGCACCCCGATGGAGCCGCGCTTCTACTGCCCCACTTGCGACGAGCTGGTGGTCCCGGGGGAGGTCACCACAGATGACGAAGTCGTCTTCGCCTGAGGCTCGGCCCCCAGTCGAGGTGCTCCCCGAGACGCCGTCGGCTACCGCCCTGCGCCGGCTCCTGCCGGAGTTGGAGCAAGGGGTCGGCGCGAGGGTTTGCATCGTCGGGGGGTATGTCCGCGACCTGCTGATGGGACGTCCGGCCGAGACCGATGTCGACGTGGTGGTCGAGCGGGGCAGTGCTGAGGCGGCCGCCGAGTGGCTGCGCCAGCGCTGGGACCGTCGGGCCCGGGTGGTCGCCTTCGAGCGATTTGGGACCGCCCAGATTGCCTTCCCAGTCCCGGGCCAGGACCGATTCACCGTGGAGTTCGTCCGGGCCCGGGCCGAAGCCTACTCGCCGGATAGCCGCAAGCCGACGGTCAGGGCCGGGACCCTGGAAGAGGACGCCCAGCGCCGTGATTTCACCTTGAACGCGTTGCTGCTGGACAGCGGCGGGACGGTACGAGACCCTACCGGCAGGGGGCTGGAGGACCTGCGGCTCGGGGTGCTCCGGACCCCGCTCCCGCCGGCCGAAACCTTCTCCGAGGACCCCTTGCGGATGCTGCGGGCGGCGCGGTTCGTGGCTCAGCTGGAGTTCCAGCTAGCCCCCGGGGTGGAGGTGGCCATGACCGAGATGGCACCGCGGCTGGCGATCGTCTCTCCGGAGCGGGTCCGGGATGAGCTGCTCAAACTCCTGCTGGCGCCCAGGCCCAGCCTGGGCCTGCGGATTCTGCTGCGCACGGGACTCCTGGCCCAGATCTCGCCCGAGCTGGCCGCCATGGCGGGGGTAGAGCAGGGCGGCTACCACTTGGGGGACGTACTCGAGCACACCTGCCTCGCCTTGGACGCGGCGCCCCGGGACCGGGTGGTGCGACTGGCGGTCCTGTTCCACGATATCGGCAAGCCCCCTACCGCCTTAGTCGGTCCCGACGGACCCACCTTCCTCGGGCATCCCCAAGTGGGGGCGGACCTGGCCGAGACGGTCATGCGGAGGCTCCGCTTCAGCGGGGCCGAGATCGACGCTGTGCGCCAGCTGGTGCTACTCCACATGCGGCCGATCCAGTACCGCTCGGATTGGGCCGACAGCGCCGTCCGCCGGCTCTGGCATGCGGCTGGGGAGCTGCTTCCCGCCCTGCTGGCGCTAGCGCGGGCCGACACCGAGGGCTCCGCCTTCCCCGGCCTTGAGCAGCTATCCGAGTTGGAGAAACGGCTGGCGGCGGTCGGCAAGGCGAACCCCCAGGGCATTCGCTCACCGCTAGGGGGCGAGCAGCTGAAGCGGGCTTTTCAGCTTCCGGCCGGCCCCTGGATCGGCCGCGCTCAGAAAGTCCTGCAAGAGGCCGTCATGGACGGCCTCTTGCCTCCACCCGAGGATCCTGGCGCCGAGCGGGCGGCCTTGGAACATCTGGAGCTGCGCCGGGACGTGTGGCAGCCGCGTGCTGGTGAGCCGGGCGGGGCCTAGCTGAGGCCCGCCTAGGTCCTGACCTCTGTTTGGGCGCGGTGGCGGCTCCTCGGCTCGGGCCGTCGCCACGGTTTTGACCCCCTGGTCACCGCTGAGGTGCGACCCACCGGAGGGTTCCCGCGATTCGGTTCGCAGCAGCTCCCGGTTGCCATGCGCGCATACTCGGTCAGTCCCGCAATCGCGCTCCGGTAGCTCCGGTCGCTCCGGTCGCGGAACCCACTTTATGGAGAGGCTGACCAAAGTAATGCGGACCAGGACATTGCGCTCATCGCTTCGAAACAAGTTGGTGCTGGGCGTCCTGCTGTTGCTTCTGCTGGCTCTTTGGCCGATGGTCGGAGTTCTGTTGGTGATCGTCCTCGCACTGACCGCTTGGGGCACGCACCGTCTCCGCGCCCGGCGCCAAGCCCCCCGCTAGCTTTGGTGGCCGCCGCTCGACCAGGGGAAGCTCTGGTTGACCCATCGGGGACGGTGGCCGACAGACCATGGTCTTGGCGCTCGGCCGCGGGGTTGCCCCGCCGCTAACCGGCCATGGTCAGGTTGGCGAAGGGCAACCGCCCTCGCGCTTGATCGATCTGTGGCAAGGTGCGCCGGTGGGCCAACCCTTACCGATTGACGACCAGCAGATCGACGTGCTCTGGGGCGCACTCCACCAGAGCCGAGTCTTCGATGAGGTGCTGGGCCGAGCGCACACTCTCGCACTGCCCGGTTGGTACTTGGCCTCCGGTTGCGTGGGCCAGACCGTTTGGAACGTACTGTCCGGCCGTCCACCCGGCGCTGGCGTCAAAGACTACGACCTCCCTTATTTCGACGCCACCGATCTCAGCTGGGAGGTCGAGGATCGAGCGATCCGGGCGGCCCAGGAATGTTTCGCCGGAGTGCCGTGCCCGGTAGAGGTGCGCAACGAGGCCCGCGTCCACCTCCGGTACGAGCAGCGTTTTGGGGTTCCTTGTCCCCCGTATGACTCGACCGAGGCGGCCATCGCGACTTTCCCAACCACCGCCACCAGCGTGGGAATCCGGCTGGATCTGGCGGAGTTCGGGCAGGTCTTCGCCCCCTTTGGCCTGGCCGACCTGCTCGCCATGGTCGTCCGGGCGAATCTGGCCCTCGCACCGCGCCCCGTGTACGAGGCCAAGGTCCAGCGCTGGCAGGCGGAGTGGCCAGGGCTCACAGTCCTGCCCTGGCCGGGTACCCGGGTCCGCGGCTGTCAGGACTACAGATAGACTGGACCGGTCGGGGGACGATCGCGACCTAACTTGGGGTGCCTGCCATCCATCGCTTGAAGCGGCTCCGGCTATTGATCTTGGAGCTGCCCCAGCAACTCCGGCTGGCCTACTGCTTGGCCCGCGATCCTCGCACGCCGGCTCCTCTCAAGGCGGCCCTGGCAGGCTCGCTGGCAGTGATCCTTAACCCCGCGATCGACCTGCCCGGCTGGATTCCGGTAGTAGGCCAGATGGACGTCATCGCCCTGACGGTGCTAGCGGTCAGGACCTTCAACGCCCAGGCGCCCCGAGAGCTGCGGGAGGAGATCGAATCCGACATCCGCGCCGGAAAGAGCCGGTTCGATCTGGACCTCAGGCAGGGGGCCGGAGCCGCCGCTCGGCTGGCCCTCTTGGCACGAACGGTGCCCGGACGGGCCCGGGGCCGCGCTCGGCCGCTGCCCTCCGTTCGGCGCCCAGCCGAGCCTGCTCCCTGGTACGGTTCTCCTGCGTCGGCCGGGGGGCGGACCGGTGCGGCCGACGGCGAGGCCGGGTCCGACGGCCCCCTGCCCCCAGCTATCAAGGAGCAGTCGATTTGAAGGTCATCCTGATCAAGGACGTGACCGGGACTGGACGCGCCGGTGATGTCCGCGAGGTAACGGACGGGTATGCCCGCAACTTCTTGCTGCCCCGCCGGCTGGCCCAGCCCGCCCGGGCCACCGCCGAAGCGCAGATCAGGGCCCAAAGGGATCGCCAGCGCCACCGGGTGGAAGCCGAGTTGACCGAGGCTCAAGCGACCGCCGCTCGGCTGGAGTCGACGGTGGTCGAGATCGCCGCCCGGGCCGGGGAGACGGGCAAGCTCTATGGGGCGGTGGTCAACATCGACGTGGCGGAGGCGATCGAGTCCCAGTTGGGGGTGGTCCTCGACCGGCGGAAGATCGAGTTCGAGCCCGCCCACGAGGTGGGGGAACACCAGGCCGTGGCCAAACTCCATTCTGAGGTTGAGGCCCGGATCAAAGTCCGGGTCGTCGCGGCGTGAGCGCCCGGCCGGAGCTCCGGCCGGCCACCCCGCTTCGACTCCCCCCACATAACGTCGACGCCGAGCGGTCCGTCCTGGGGGCGCTGCTGCTGGACAAAGACCAGATCGGCGTAGTCGTGGGCAAGCTGGAGGCTGACGACTTCTATCTCGCCGCTCACGCCGACATCTTCCGGGCCATGCTCCACCTCTTCTCCCAGGGCACTCCCATCGACACGCTGACGCTGGCCGACGAGCTGGAGCACCAGGGCTCTCTGGAACGGGTCGGGGGACTGGAGGTGCTCACCTCGCTGGCGGCCTCGGTTCCCACCGCGGCCAACGTCGAGTACTACGCCAAGATCGTCACCGACCATTCCCTCAAACGCCGCCTGATCTCGGCAGGGGGGCGGCTCGCCGACCTCGGCTTCGACGAGTCGCTGGACGCCCAGCCGGCCATCGAGGAGGCGGAGCGCACCGTCTTCCAGGTGGCCGACCGGGGCCGGGTGAAGACCGACTTCGAGTCGATCGCGGAGCGCCTGCCCCAGACCTGGGAGACCCTCCAAAACGCCTACAACCAGAGGGCCAAGCGCTCGGTGACCGGGGTCGCCAGCGGCTTCGGCAAACTGGACGCGGTCACCTCCGGGTTCCAGCGTTCCGAGCTGATCGTGGTCGCCGCCCGCCCCGGGGTGGGCAAGACCTCGTTCGCCCTCAACGTGGCGAGGCACGCGGCGGTGCAGCGCCACCATGGGGTTGCCCTCTTCAGTCTGGAGATGTCGCGGGACGCCTTGGTGCAGCGGATGCTTTGCAGCGAGGCCGGGGTGGACGCCTACCGGCTTCGCACCGGCCAGCTGGCCGACGACACCTGGCAGAAGATCGCCACCGCCATGGACACCCTGAGCCGGGCCGCCATCTACATCGACGACACCCCGGCCCTCTCGGTCATCGAGATGCGAGCCAAGGCGAGGCGGCTGCGGGCGGCCAACAAGGTCGACCTCTTCATCGTCGACTATCTCCAGCTGATGCGCTCCACGACCCGCTCCGACTCCCGGGCCCAGGAGGTCTCCGAGATCTCCGCCGGGCTGAAGAGCCTGGCCCGGGAGCTGGACGTGCCGGTGATCGCCGTCTCTCAGCTCAACCGCGAGTCGGAACGGCGCACCGACCGCCGGCCCCAGCTCAGCGACCTGCGGGACTCGGGCAGCATCGAGCAGGACTCCGACATCGTCATGTTCCTCTACCGCCCGGGGATGCACGAGGAAGGCAAGGACCCGGCGCTGACCGAGCTGGACATCGCCAAGAACCGCAACGGCCCGGTGGATCGGATCAACCTCTTCTTCAACGCTGGCCAGACCGCCTTCCATGACCTGGACCGGATTCACCAGGACCCCGCCGGGTGAGTGAGCCCCGTCGGTGAGCGTCGTCATCTGCCTCGGCGGCCAGTGGGGCGACGAAGGCAAGGGCAAGATCGTCGACCTGTTGGCGGAGTCGGCCCAGATGGTGATCCGCAGCCAGGGCGGCAACAACGCCGGGCACACCGTGGTGGTGGACGGGCGGACCTTCAAATTCAACCTGATCCCGGCTGGGATCCTCCACCCCGCGACCGTCTGCGTCATCGGCAACGGGGTGGTCTTGGATCCCAAGGTGCTGCTCCAAGAGTTGGAGGCGCTGGAGTCCCAGGGCGCCAACTTGGAGAACCTGGTGATCAGCGAGCGAGCCCACATGATCATGCCTTACCACCCGGTCCTGGACCGGATGGAGGAGCGGGCCCGGGGGGATGACCGGCTGGGCACCACCTTCCGCGGGGTGGGTCCGGCCTACAGCGACAAGGTGCGCCGGATCGGCTTTCGGGTGGGCGACCTCCAGAAGCTGCGCTTCCTGGAGAAGAAGCTGAACTTCGTGCTCCCGCTCAAGAACGAGACGCTGGGGCGGCTGTACTCGGCGCCCACCTTTACCGTCGAGGCGATCCTGGCCGAGTACACGGAATACGCCAGCCGGCTGGACCGGTTCATCCGCGATCCTTACCCTCTGATCCAGGGGGCGGTGGCGCGGGGCGACCGGGTGATCTTGGAAGGGGCCCAGGGGACCATGCTGGACCTGGACCTGGGGACCTATCCCTACGTCACCAGCTCCTATCCATCGGCCGGTGGGGCGCTGGCGGGGGCCGGGATCGGCCCAAGGCACGTGGGTCGGACCATCGGAGTCTTCAAGGCCTACACGACCAGGGTGGGCTACGGGCCCTTCCCGACCGAGTTGGAGGGAACTTTGGGCGAGTACCTCCGCGAGCGCGGTAGCGAATATGGCACCACTACCGGGCGACCCCGCCGGGTAGGCTGGTTCGACGCCTGCGTCGCCCGCTACGCGGTGGGGGTCAACGGTATCGACTCCATCGCCCTCACCAAGCTCGACGTCCTCGACGAGCTGGAGGTCATCCGCATCTGCACCGGCTACCACAGCAAAGGGGAGCCCCAAGACCACCCCATGGCCAACATCTCGCACCTCAAGCACCTGGAGCCCGAGTACGAGGAGCTGTCCGGCTGGCGGCGCAGCACCCGGGAGGCCCGCCAGCTGGCCGACCTGCCAGTGGAGGCGCGCCGCTACCTCGACCGGGTCGCGGAGCTGGCGGGCTCCCGGGTCGACTGGGTGTCGGTGGGACCCGGACGGGACCAGACCATCGAGCCCGCGGATTGGTAGCCCAGCGCCGGATCTCGCGCTGGCGGCGGGGAGCCGGTCTCGGGTCGTTGTTCTTGGCCGTCGCCATGGGGTCCGCGGCGCTGCTGATGGGAGCGGCTGCCAGTTCCGGTCCCTGGACTGCTTTGCAGCCGATCCCGATCCCCGCCAGCCAGCACGCGACGGTCTGGCGGGTGGTTGGCAATCCAAGCTCTCCCCAGGACCTGGCGGCGGCCACCAGCCAGGGAGTCTGGGTCAGCTCCGACGACGGGCAGAGCTGGTCGGCGACTTCGATCACCCAATTCACCTGGACGCTCGCCTACGGCAACTCCGGGTCGGTCCTCTATGCCGGCACCAGCCGTGCCGGGGTCTACCGCAGCACTGACAGCGGCCAGAACTGGAAGCGGGTGGACACCGGGCTCAAAAGCCTCGATGTGAGGGCCATCGCCACCGGCCCGACCGCCATCGTCCTCGGCACTCAGGCGGGGGTCTACGTCAGCGGCGACGGCCTGGCCTGGGAGCGGGCAGGGCTAAGCAATCTGAGCATCTCCGCGGTGGCGATCATCGCGGACACCCCGCTTGGCGTGGTGGCGGGGTCGGACCAGATCGCCCAGCAGGACAACCTGTACCGCTCGCTCTCGGTGGGGGCCGCCTCCGGCTGGCAGGCGATCCCTGCCGGAGATCCTGGCGGAGCGGCCGTCTTCTCGATCGCAGCCGGCCCGGTGGCTAAGGGCGGCACCAACCCGCCGCTGCTGGTGGGCAGTCTCAAGGGGCTCTACGCCAGCTCCGATGGCGGCAACACCTGGCAGGCCCAGACCCTGGCCGGGGGCGCGCTCTGGTCGGTCAACGCGATCAGCTTCGACCCCGACAATCCCGCCGTCGTCTACATCGGCGGGGACAACGGGGGCAGCACGGGTGGCGGGCTCCAGCGCACCGTCAACGGCGGCGGCACCTGGGCGGCCTTCGAGCTAGGGCTGCCGAGCCAGGAGGTGACCGGCCTCTCGACGCTCTCCACCGCCCCCCTCACGGTGTTGGCGTCGGTGTGGAACCCCAACAGCCGGGAGGGCACCACCGCCCGGGCCCTGGACACCACCGCTCCCGGACCGGTCGCCCTGCGCTCCAGTTCGGGCACCCCGATCACGGTCGCGGTCAGCCCGACCCCGACCCCGACTCCCACCCCGCAGCACCATCACAAGAAGGCGTCCCAGAGCACCCCGATTCCCCTGGGCGTATCGGTCGCGGTGATCGTGGTCCTGGTCTTGCTGGCGATCCTGCTCACCGTCTTCCTGAGGCGGCGGCGGCGGCGACTTGACGCGGAGGCGCCACCGTGATCGAACCGGTACCCGGCGCCACTCCGGAGGAGCGACTGATCCAGCTGGGTCTGGACCTGCCCCCGGCTCCGGTCCCCATCGCCAACTACGTGCCCTTCACCTACTCCGGAGAGCTGATCGTGACCTCGGGGGTTCTGCCCATGCGGGATGGTCGGGTGATCCACGGCCGGCTGGGCGCGGATCTCACGGTCGACTCGGGTGCCGAGGCGGCTCGAACGGCGGCCCTCTCCCTCTTGGCCTTGCTGGCGGCCGCGGTCGGCAAGCTCGACCGGGTCACCGGCCTGCTGCTCCTGACCGGATATGTCCGGTCGGCCCCGGACTTTGCCCGCCACTCAGAGGTCCTGGACGGAGCCTCCGAACTGTTCCGCCAGGTGCTGGGCGAGCGTGGCCATCACGCCCGGGTCGCAGTCGGAGTGGCCGAGCTGCCCCGCGAGGCCTGCCTGGAGTTGCAGCTGATCGCCAGCCGATAACCGGCACGGGCAACGCTTCTCCTCCGAGGCTCCTGGTCCTCCAGGCAGCTCGGATGTGTCGGCCGGTGGCGGGATCTCGTTCCGGAGCGTGAACTCGTGGCTCGGCTCCCGATGCACCGGTCCGAGCAAGGCGCGGCCGCAATTGCCGGTCACCGGCTCGGTGGCGAAACTCCCCCGGACCGGCCGTGACCATCGAGGGAGTGGGTCGGCGCTCATTTTGGTAAGGCCATCCGGCGCACTGGCGGTCACCCGAACCCCAAGGTGCTGATGACCGTCCCTTCTGGCCAAGCGGCAGGGTCGGGTCGGCTATCATTCCCGGCTATCGCGCCCATTGGCGGGCGCGAGCCAGGGCTAGGAGGGGTACCGAGGTGAGCTTCACTCGGGGCGGCTGGCACAGCGGGTCGGGCCGACGCGTGGTTCCCGTCTGGGTTCTAATGTGGCGAGGCCAAGGCGACCCCTGGGCCACCCCGGGATTGGACGCCCGAGCGAGAATTCAGCATCTAGGCTCCGGGGAGTTCCTGACGGCAGGGTTAATGGCGGCGCGATATCGGGGGAAGGAACAGTGAGATTAGGGATGCGAACTTCGGTGGGCCGGATGGCCGGGGTGGCCGTGGCGACCGCCCTTTTAATCGCTGCCTTCGGCAGCGTTTCCACCCAGGCCAAATCGTCGGGAGGGGGCGTCGTCACCTTTGCCGAGCAGGCCGGTACTCCGCCCACATACATCTCGCCGCTGATGAGCGCGGAGCACGAGTCCAACGCCAACCTCTATCAGTTCTCCAACTTCCTATACCTCCCGCTGTACTGGTTCGGCGGACACGGCGAACCCGTGCTCAACAAGACCTTGAGTGTCGCCAACCCGCCGGTGTTCACTGACAACGACACGTTGGCGACCGTCACGCTCAAGCATTGGGTATGGTCGAATGGCAAGCCGATCACGGCCCGGGATGTCATCTTCTGGATGAACCTGCTGAGCGCGGTCACCGATCCCAGCGCACCTCCGGTCGGGAGCGCCAGTAACCCGGGGCCCGGTTGGTTCGCCTCCGTCCCCGGCGGCTTCCCCGAGAATTTGGTCAGTTACAAGCAGACCGGAACCTACAGTCTGCAATTCAAGATGAACGCCTCGTACAACCCGACCTGGATCTTGTTCAACGAGCTGAGCCAGGTCTATCCGCTGCCGCAGGCAGCGTGGGACAAGCTCTCGGCCCACGGCGCGGTGGGCAACTACGACACCGCCGCCGAGGCGAGGACCAAGATTGCCGGGAGCAGCCCGGCCTCCTATATCCCTGTCAATCCCGGTACCGCCAAAAAAGGTGCTTTGGGGGTGGCGGCGCTCATCAACGATGAGGCTTCGAACATCAGCACCTATGCCACGAATCCCTTCTGGAAGACGGTGGACGGACCCTTCACCTTGAGCCAATTTACCGCCGACGGATACGCCAAGTTCGTGCCCAACAAGAACTACTCGGGCACCCCTAAGCCGACCATCAGTGCCTTCGTGGAAGAGCCTTTCACGACTAACCTCGCCGAGTTCAACGCACTGCGCAGCGGCTCGTTGACCATTGGGTTCCTACCCAGCGAGGACTACAGCCAAAAGGCGTCCCTGGAGAAGACCGAGAACTACAAGCTCAATCCCTGGTATCTGTTCGGGTTCGTTTACGCAGGCCTGAACTTCACCAGCCCGACAGTAGGCCCGATGTTCCGCCAGCTTTACTTCCGCCAGGCGCTGCAGTACCTGGTCGACCAGAAGCAGTGGATCAAACAGTTCAATGATGGCCAGGGCACGGTCAACAACGGGCCGGTACCCACGTACCCGCCCAACAACGCTGATGAGAGTACCCTCGAGGCCAAGGGACAGGTCTACCCCTACGACCCGACCAAAGCAGCAAACCTGCTCAAAGCCCATGGTTGGACCGTCGTCCCCGGGGGCACGACCTACTGCTCCTCACCCGGCACGGGCACCGGTGACTGTGGGGCGGGAATCAACTCGGGTGAGCAACCCAACTTCACGATGATCCTGGCTTCCGGCAGCCAGGAGGCGACCAATGAGATGGACGCCTACCAGTCGGTCCTCAAGTCCGAGGCTGGAATCGGCTTGACCATCACTCAAGAGCCGTTCGCCACCGTCATCGGGACCATGGACGCCAACTGCACCTACAGCACGCCGTGCACCAACTGGGACATGTCGAACTGGATCGGCGGCTGGAGTTACGATCCCGACTTCTTCCCGACCGGCGAGGAGATCTTCCAAACCGGTGCCGGTAGCGATGTCGGCGACTACTCCAATCCCACCAACGATGCCAACATCCTGGCCACCACCACGGCGCCCACAGCCGCTGCTGAGCACACCGCTCTGGTCAAGTACCAGAACTTCCTCGCCAAGAACCTGCCCGGACTGTACCTTCCAAACGTCCCCCAACAGTTCACCATGTACAAGAGCAACCTCAAGGGGTTCCTGCCACAGGATGTGTACGACATCCTCTATCCGCAGGACTATTCGCTCGGTTGATCCCAAACTGAAGACGAGGCTCTAGTCTCCGGCTGGAGGAAGAGTCACGGACAGGGGTCCGGCCCCAGGGCCGGCCCCCTGTCTCGCCCTCAGAACCGCCGCCAGCAATCCGGGCCAGTAGGAATTACTAGGTGCGCTTGACGATCATCGGAGCTGGCGCCATCGGCGGCACCATTGGCGCTCATCTGATCCGGGACGGTCATGAGGTGCTCCTCTGCGACGCGGACGTCGCTCATGTCGATGCGATCAATCGAGACGGGCTAACTATCGAGGGGCCCGTTGAGAGCTTCACGGTTCCGGCCCAGGCGGTAACTCCGGACGCGCTGCCCGACCGAATTGAGCGCGCGGCGATCGCGGTGAAGAGTCACCACACGGCAGAGGCGGTCGAACCGCTTCGGAGTCGCCTCGCGCCCGACGGCTATCTGGTCAGCTTCCAGAACGGTTTGACCGCAGAAACTCTCGCCGCGGCGGTAGGTTGGGACCGCTTGATCGTCAGCTTCGTGAATTTCGGGGCCGACCTTTTGGGTCCGGGCCGCATCATGCAGGGAAACATCGGGACGTTCCGCGTGGGTGAGCCCCAGGGCGGTGTGATCACGGAACGGGTGCGGGAGCTGACGAAAGCGTTGCCCTACGCTGAGCCGACCGAAAACATCATGGGGTACTTGTGGGGCAAGGAAGCCTACGGCGCCATGCTCTATGCGGGCGCGGTTTCTGACCTCTCCATCGCGGACTCATTGGAGGAACCGCGATGGCAGCCGTTGATGCTGGCGACCGCCCGCGAGGTGCTGGACCAGTCTCCGGTGAAGCCGGAGGCTTTCGACGGCTTCGACCCCGACGATCTGCCGGGTTCGTTGGAGCGGCTGGTCACGTTCAACCGTACCAGTGCCAAGTCCCACAGCGGCATCTACCGCGACCTCATGGTGCGCAAGCGCAAAACGGAAGTGGACGATCTGCTCCACGACCTCAAGGGCCCGCTGACCACCTTCGCGGGCGAGCTGATCCGCTCCATCGAGAGGAGCGAGCGCACCTGCGAGGTCGCCAACCTGGAGCTGCTCGCGGCGTACGAGCGCGCCGACCGGCTCGGTCGCCCGCTCCACGCGGTCGTGCACCTGATCCCGGCCCCGAGGCGCTCCCCCGGGGGTCCGCTGCACGGTATCCCGGTGGCGGTCAAGGACCTGATCGATGTCGAGGGCTACCCTCGCGGCAACGGCAACCCGTACGACATGGCGGGACCGTCGGCAGCCACCGACGCGCCCGTGGTTTCGGCCCTCCGGCGCCTGGGGGCAGACGTGTTCGCAACCACCGCTCTCCTGGAGTACGCGGCCGGCGCTCTCCATCCCGACGTGCCTGAGACCCGCAACCCCTTTGACCTGGGTCGTACCGCCGGGGGATCTAGCGGCGGTTCGGCGGCCCTCGTGGGGGTCGGCGCCTGCCCCCTCGCAGTGGGCACCGATACCGGTGGGTCGATCCGGATTCCCGCCGGGTATTGCGGAGTGGTGGGTCTGAAGCCCTCGTTTGGATCGCTTTCGGTCGAGGGATCGCAGCCCCTCGCCCCCTCCTTGGACCATATCGGCCTGATCGGCCGGGACGTGGCTATGGTTTCCCGGGCTCTGGGTGCCCTCACGGGCGCGGCGCTGGTAACCGTGGCCCAGGAACTGAGAGTTGGGTTCATCGAGGAGCACTTGGCGAACCTTGACCCCGAGATCGAGGCAATGACACGCCGGAGTATGGAGCAGCTGGCGGCGTCGGGCTGCTCACTGCAGCAGATTGACGGCAGCGCACTCGCGGCTATCGACGAGACATACGACGACATCCTTTTGTGGGAGGTCTGGCAGGTGCACGGGACCCAGGTGCGTCAGCACCCGGAGCACTTTGGGCCGGAAACCTTGCGCCTCTTCGAGTCGGCCGGGCGGGCCAGCCAGCCGGCCTATAGGGCTGCCTGCCGACGCCGAGACGAACTGCTGCCCCGCGCGGCCGCCATTTACCAGGACATCGATGTCCTCCTCACACCGGCGCTCCCCTTCGTGGCGCCTCCGACCACGCCCCCGATCGACACCCCCGAAGGCGCGGCCGAGGGCCGGTTTACCAAGGTCTTCAACTTGACCGGAGCGCCGGCGCTGGTGCTGCCCTGCGGTTGGAGCGAGGGTGGCCTGCCCATCGCCCTGCAGCTCACGGCGGCCCGTGATTCTGATGCGGCGCTGCTCGCGGCCGCGGCTCGGATCGAGGCCATCTTGGACGTGCCACGCCACGAGCCCGCCGTCCGATGATGCCAAATCTGAGGTATCGCTGATGCGGGCTGCGGTGTATCAGGCGGCGGGCCTGGTGGTGGTCGAGGAAGTCCCGGACGCCACGCTGGGATCGGCCACTGATGCGGTGGTCCGGGTGCTGCGCTCTTGCATTTGCGGCTCCGACCTCTGGGCCTACCGGGGAATCATTCAGCGCACCCCCGGCTCTCGCCTTGGTCATGAGTTCATTGGCATCGTGGAGTCGGTGGGAGACGAGGTGACCTCCGTCTCGGTGGGAGATCTGGTGGTCGCCCCGTTCCAGTGGTCCGACAACACCTGCCCCGCCTGCCGTGATGGTCTGCAGACTTCCTGCGTCAACGGGGGGACTTTCGGTGCCCCCGGTACTGACGGCGGTCAAGGAGAGGCGGTTCGGGTGCCCCAGGCCGACGGGACCCTGGTCGCGGTGCCGGGAGGGCTCGCGGAGGTGGGGGAGGGACTTCTGCCCGCGCTCCTCGGGTTGACGGACATCGTCGCCACGGGCCTCCATGGCGCAGTGCTGGCCGGGGTCGGCGCGGGCTCGACCGTCGCCGTTATCGGTGACGGGGCGGTCGGACTCTGCGCGGTACTGGGAGCCCGGAACATCCTGGGCGCGGAACGAGTCATTCTGATGAGCAGCCATCCCGACCGAACAGCGGTGGGACGGATCTTCGGGGCCACCGACCTGATCACCACCCGCGGAGCTGAGGGGGTGGCCGCGGTCCGGGAGCTCACCGACGGTCTGGGGGTGCGGCACGTGGTGGAGGCGGTGGGGACGCCGAGTTCCTGGGAGATGGCGATAGGCATGGCGCGCGACGGTGCCTCGATCGGCGCGGTGGGAGTGCCGCATACCATGCCGCAGCTGCCGCTCTTCGAGCCATTCATCCACCATCTGCGCATCAGCCTCGGCATCGCCCCGGGTCGGCGCTACCTGCCCGACCTGATCTCCCGGGTGACCGCCGGCACACTTGATCCGAGCCCGGTGTTTGACGCGACCTTGCCCTTGGCGAGGGTCGCCGAAGGCTACGCCGCTATGTCGGCGCGGCAGTCGATCAAGGTCATGCTGGCGTGAGCCGCGCCAGGGGGCGAGCCCCGGCGCCGAGCTTCGTGCCAGCCCAGCAGCTTCCCCGTTTTTCAATCGCCTGGAGCCAGGGATGAAGCACTCCGCCTACCGCGGCTACCACTCATACGACTACCTGGTCCCCGACCAGGACTACCGATTGTTCGACCTCGCGGCTGAACTGGATCGGGTGCCGTCGCAGCAGGTGGTGACCACCGCGGACCAGGAGGCCCGGGTCCAGCGTCTACTGGAAGACGGGCCGGTGATTTCCTGCCACGACCACCCGTCGGTCCTGCCCGCCGATCCGGACCAGCTCTTCGAGTACCGGCGGCACGGTCGTGACGTCACCGGATACTTGGGGCTCAGCAGGTCAGCCTTGGACGCCGTCTTCGACAATCTTGCCGACGGCGAGGGCCAGATCACCTCACTGATGGGCTGGAAGTGGGACGACACCCTGGTCGACTTGGGAATGCGGCTCTGCGACATGGCCCACCAGGACTTCTTGCGGATCATCCATCGGGTCTCGGACATAGAAGATGCCCGACTCAATGGGCAGTTGGGAGTCATCCTCGCGGTGGAGTCTGCGGCCCCGATTGAGAACGAGCTAGATCGTCTGGACATCCTCTACGGCTTCGGGATTCGGGCCGTGGGAGTCACTTACAGCGAGGCCAACGCGCTCGGGAGTGGCCTTGCCGAGGCCAACGATGCCGGGCTGACCGCCTTCGGGCGCCGAGCGGTTCACCGGATGAACCAGCTGGGCATCCTGATCGATTGCTCCCATGCCGGAGACCGGACCACCCTGGAGACGATCGAAGCCAGCCAGGCCCCGATTTCCATCTCGCATGCCGGCGCCCGGGCCGTTTGGCCTACGGCCCGGATGAAACCCGACGAGGTGATCCGAGCCTGCGCTGAGACGGGCGGGATCATCGGCATCGAGGCGGCACCCCACACCACCCTCAGCCGCGAACACCCCCGCCACACCATCGACAGCTACATGGCCCATTTCGAGTACTGCTGCGAGCTGGTCGGGATCGACCATGTGGCATTCGGTCCGGACACCCTATTCGGCGATCACGTCGGGCTGCACCGCGTCATGGAACAGCGATTTCGCCAGGGGCTGCCGCAGCCCAACCCCCCGCTCGAGTTCGAGCGCGTCGAGTGGGTCGACGGTCTTGAAAGCCCGGCGGAGGCCTTCACCAATATCACCCGCTGGCTGGTCACCCGCGGATACCCGGACGCCGACATCCACAAGGTCCTCGGAGGCAACGTCGTCCGGCTCTTGGGCTCCGCCTGGGAACCACACCTGTGATCTCGGCTTGACCTCTCAAACGGCCGAGCCAAAGCTGACCCAGCCGGTCCGGGTGGCCGTGGTGACCGGCACCGCGCACGGGATTGGGGCGGCGATTGCGGCTGCCCTGACGGCCGACGGCTTGACGGTCCACGGCATCGACAAAGCGCAAGTCGATGTCACCGACGGGCAAGCCGTGACCGCTTATTTCTCGCGGCTTGGCCCTGTCGATGTACTGGTCAACAATGCCGGAGGTGTGGTGGGCCAGGTCCACCATCCGATTGAGGAAATCACGGAGGCGGACTGGGCCGCCATCGTCGACGCCAACCTGACCGGCACATTTCACTGCACGCGGGCGGTCGTTCCCGGGATGAAGCAGCGCGGCTGGGGTCGGATTGTGAACATCTCGTCCGGAGCGGGCCGCAGCGTCAGCCTCACGGGAATCCAGGCTTACGCCAGTGCCAAGGCGGGGCAGATCGGCTTCACCCGGCAGATGGCCCACGAGCTCGGTCGGTACGGAATCACGGTCAACTGCATCGCCCCGGGATTCGTGCTGTCGAACCCCACCTCGATCAAGCAGTGGGAGGGCTACGGTCCGGCGGGACAGGCCGCCCTGGTCGAGGGGATCGCCGTGCGCCGGCTTGGAGAACCAGAAGACATCGCTAACGGAGTCCGCTTCTTCGTGGCCGACGCCTCGTCCTGGATCAGCGGACAGACCCTCTCAATCGATGGGGGACATGCTCTCTTTTAGCGAGGACGACGCCGGGTATATCCGCCAGCTGGCGGAGTTCGTTGCTATCCCCAGCGTCGGTCGCGACGCGTCTCCCACGACCATGCGACAGGCGGCGGAGTGGTTGGTGGGCCAACTGACGTTCGCCAATGGACGGATCCTCGAATCAGCGGGCAACCCGATAGTGGCGGCCGAGCTGGCCGGTCCACCAGGCGCCCCCACCATCTTGGTGTACGGCCATTACGACGTGCAGCCCACCGGGGATCTGGATGAGTGGATCACTCCCCCATTCGAATTGACCGTGGACGGTGAGGTCATGCGAGGTCGGGGTGCCACCGACGACAAGGGACCGGTCTACATCGTGCTTCGAGTGGCCGAGGCGTTCGCCCGACAGGAAGGCTCACCGCCCCTCAACGTGAAGTTCGTCTTCGAGGGAGAAGAGGAAATGGGCAGTCCGAACTTCCCGGCCTTTCTACGGCGGCATGCCAACTTGTTCGCCGCGGACCTGGTTGTCTCCGCGGATGGCGCGATGTGGCGCGCCGGCGAGCCATCGGTATCGGTCGCCTCCAAGGGACTGGTGAGCCTGGACATCGAGGTGCGCGGGGCCGGCGACGACCTCCATTCGGGTCGCTACGGCGGCACCGTCGCCAATCCGGCCCACGCTCTGGCCCAAGTCCTGGCCAGCCTGCACACTGTGGACGGTGCAGTGGCAGTGGCCGGGTTCTACGACGGAATCCCGGAGCTCAGCCCCGACCGCCGGCAAGAGATCGCTGCTGTGCCCTTCGACGACCGGGCTTACCGGCGCCAGTTACAGCTCGAGGAACTGCATGGGGAGCCAGGGTATTCGACCCTCGAGCGCCTTTGGGAGCGCCCCACCTTGGAGATCAACGGCGTCAGCGGCGGGGGCAAGTACACCGTCATTCCCCACCTCGCGACCGGTCATGTGTCCTGCCGTTTGGTCCCGGGCCAGGATCCTGATCGAGTGCTGCAGGCGATCGCCGACCACGTGGCGGCCCAGACGACCCCGGGCGTCAAGGTTCTAGTGCATGGGGACGGCGCTGGCGTCGCCGCGTACACCATTTCGCCCGATCATCCGGCGGTGCGAGCCGCCACCGCCGCCCTGGAGTTTGTCTACCCCGGCCAACCCGTGATTCTCGCCAAGATCGGCGGCACCCTGCCGGCGACCGTCCTTTTTGAAGAGGTGCTAGGCGCCAAAACCCTCTTCTTCTCCTTCTCAACTTCGGACGAAAGACTGCACGCGCCCAACGAGTACATGCGCATCCGCCGGCTCAGGGAGGGGATGCGGGCCTGGGAGCAGCTCTGGCGTCTGCTGGGGAGCGGGCCGCACCGGTTGGCTCCCGGGTGACGCGCCGACGGCCAACCCCCGAGTTCTGGAGGGAGCCTACGTGACCGAACGACCAGCCGATCGCTCGCTCCAGGATCTCAGTGAGGAGTTCTTCCAGGTGATGAACTCGACCGATCCCCTGAGCGCGACCATGATGGGGGTGACCGGATTCGACGCCCTGGTCCCTGATCCCAGCCGAGCCGGAGCGGAGCGCAACGCGGCTCGGTTCGCCCGGATTGAGGCCCAACTCGCCACCATCGAGGTGGAGAGCCTCAACGATTCCGATCGGATCAACTACGAGGTGTTGGGCCGGTTGGCCTGGGGTGCCCGGTCGGATCTGGAGCATGGTCTTTGGGAAGCGAACGCCTCGGCGGCCGGCTACGTGTCCCCTCAGAGCATGGTGTTCCAGGCGGTCCCCACGGCTCCCCTCGGCGATGCCATCGCCGTGGACAGTTACCTGCAACGACTCTCGAGCCTGGGAGAGTACTTCGATGCGATCGTCAGCCGCCACCGCCAGGCCAGCTCGGAGGGCAGAGCGTCCACCGAGTCGGGGGTGCTCCAGGCCGTGGAGCAGCTCGACGGTCACCTCGCCCAGCCTCTCCCTGAAGACGTTCTGGTGAGCCTGCCTTTGCCGGCGGACGGCCATGAGGACTCGACTCGGGCCCGGATCGCTGAGTTGGTCGAGACGCAGGTGCGCCCCGCGATGCGCCGCCTCCGGGCGGTGCTGCAGGACGAACTGCTGCCGGTGGCCCGACCCGACGATCGCGTCGGTATCTGCTTCATCCCCGGCGGCGAGGAGGGCTATCGCGACGCCGTGCGCCGCCACACCACCACCGAACTGTCCCCCGCCGAGATCCATCAGATCGGACGGGATCGAGTCGCTACTCTCGGCGAGGAGTGGTCCGAACTCGGCGGACGGGTGCTGGGCACCACCGACATCGCCGAGATCAGGGTGCGGCTGCGTGATGACCCGGCCTTCCGCTTCTCCAGCCAGGCGGAGATCGTCAAAGTCGTCACGGACGCGTTGAGTCGCGCCGAGGCCGCCCGCGACCGGTGGTTCCCCACCTGGAACTTGCCGGCCTGTGTCGTCGAGGAGATCAATCCCATCGAGGCCAGCAATGCCGCGCTCGCCTACTACCGTCCCCCGACCGCGGACGGCAGCCGACCCGCCGCTCACTGCGTGCTGACCACCAATCCCGAGCAGCGCTTCGTGTACGAATACGAGGCGCTCGCGTTCCACGAGAGCAGCCCGGGCCACCATCTCCAGATCACCTCCGCCCAGGCCCTCACCGGCCTGCCCGCCTATCGCCGCCATCTGGATGCCGAGCTCTGCGGTTACATCGAAGGCTGGGGGCTCTACAGCGAGCGCCTGGCGGACGAGATGGGGCTCTACTCCTCAGATCTGCAGCGCTTGGGGATGCTCTCCTTTGAGTCCTTGCGGGCCTGCCGGCTGGTGGTCGACACCGGCATGCATCACCTCGGGTGGTCGCGCCAGCAGGCCATCGATTACATGTGGAACAACACTGCCACCACCATGGCGAACGTCACCAACGAGATCCAGCGCTACATCTCCTGGCCGGGCCAAGCGCTCGCCTACATGGTCGGCTGCCGGGAGATCCGCCGCCTGCGCAAGGTGGCGGAGGAGCGCCTCGGGGCTCGCTTCGATATCCGGGCCTTTCATGGCGCGGTGCTGAGCAATGCGGCGGTGCCTCTCGGGGTCTTGGAAGGGGTCGTGCTGCGCTGGATCGACGAGGTGCCGGTGCATTGATGATCAGCGGGAAGATGACGGGGTTGCCGCCTCCGAACTGGCCCGCGCGCAAGTTAGCTCCAGGGGAGGAGGAGACATGAGCAGAACGTCGATCGCGGACCTCCGAGCCGAGCCCGGCGAACGGCGTCGGGGCCAGCTGGCGGTGCCCGGCCTGGAGCCGGTCTGGGAGATGCCGGCGGTGGTGGTGCGCGGCCAAGCGCCGGGACCGACTTTGGCGGTGACCAGTGGCATGCACGCCGCCGAGTACGTCCCGATCGAAGCCGTTACCCGGCTGAGCCGCTCGGTCGACCCGGCCACGCTGCGGGGGACGCTGGTGGCCGTGCTGTTGGTGAACACCCCCGGCTTCTACGAGCGGTCCATCTATGTCAACCCGCGGGATGGCCGCAACCTCAACCGATCGTTTCCCGGAGATCCGACAGGCAGCCCCGCCGAGCAGGTGGCCGCCTTCCTTCTCTCCGAATTGATCGACGGGTCCGACGCCTACGTGGACGCCCACTGCGGGGATCTCATCGAAGCGCTCAGCCCGTTCACCCTCTGGACCCGCGCCGGGGACCCGCGGGTCGCCGAAAAGTCGCGGCAGATGGCCGCCGTCTACGGCTTGCCGCACACCTTGGGGGTTGACCCGCTGTCGGTCCCCGGGGCGGCCTACGCTGCCGGAGCGCTCCGCGGGGTGCCGTCGATCATCGCCGAGATCGGACAGCAGGGCATCTGTGACGAACCCTCGGTGCAACGCCACCTGCGGGGATTGCAGAACGTGATGGCTCACCTGGGGATGATCGACCCGGTGGGGGAACCCAACCCTCCGCCCCAACCGATGGATCGGATGGTGTGGATGAGAACCGAGGTCTCGGCCACCTATCACCCCACCGTCCAGGTCGGCGAATCGGTCACCGAGGGGCAATCGGTAGGCGAGTTGCGCACCATCTTTGGGGATCCCGTCAAGGATATCCGGGCGGCAGCGGGCGGCGTCGTGGTCTTTGTGGTGACCTCGCTGGCGGTCAAAGCTGGCGACCCGCTCCTCGGGATCGGGGTTCCGGAGCCGGCCTGAGCAGCCCCAGCCCGCCGGCTCGGAGCGTCGTGCCACCGGACATGGGAGCAATCGGCGCCTGACCCCCGTCGCTACCCGATGGCGGGCTCAGCTGTTGCCCACGGTGCCCCGCCAGCACCGCGAACTCCGCCCTTGCCGGCGACCCGCGGTGACTTGGTTGGCGCTCGAACGCTCCCCGTAAGACAGTGACCTTGCCACTCCAGCCGGTAAACTTGGCCGCCCGTGTCCCTAGCCGCACTCTCCCGCGGCGAGCCCGCCATTGATGTGGCTGATCTAAGGCGGACTTACCGAACCACCACCGGTACCTTGCGCCGCCGTCGCCTCGAGATCGAGGCCGTGCGGGGAATCTCCCTGCGTGTCGAACCCGGGGAGCTGTTCGGCCTGCTCGGGCCTAATGGGGCCGGCAAGACCACCACCATTCGGGTCCTCTGCACCTTGCTCCTGCCAACTTCGGGGACGGTGCGGGTGCTGGGGATGGACGTGGTCGACCACCCCCGCGAGGTGCGCCGCCAGATCGGCTACGTCTTCGGGGGTGACCGGGGACTCTACGACCGGCTCAGCGCCTTCGACAACCTGCGCTACTTCGCCGACCTCTACGCCCTGGAACCCCGGCTCCAGCGTCGGCGGATCGCGGAAGTTCTGGAGCTGGTCGGCTTGCAGGGCCGGGACAAAGAGCGGGTAGAGGGGTTCTCGCGCGGGATGCGGCAGCGGCTGCACCTGGCCCGAGGCCTGCTGCACGATCCGCCGGTGCTCTTTTTTGACGAGCCGACGATTGGGGTCGATCCGGTAGGGGCCCGCGAGGTGCGCCAGCTGGTCCACGAGCTGGCCCAAGCGGGCAAGACGATCCTGCTCACCACCCACTACATGTTCGAGGCAGACAGCCTGTGCGACCGGATCGCGGTGATCTCCAAAGGGAAGATCGTCGCCCAGGGAACTCCCGTGCAACTCAAAGCCGGAGTCACCGCCCGCACCGTGGTCGAGATCGAGGCCTACGGGGTTCCGGAGCTGACGGTGCAACGGATCCGCGAGCTGCAGGACGTGGAGAACGTGACGACCGAGATCCGCGAGCAGGCCCAGTTGCTCACGGTCCAGGCTCGCGAAGGTAGCCAGCTGACCGGGCGCCTGCTGCAGTTGTTGGAAGGCGTCCGGGTGGAGCGGATCGTCGCCCGGGAGCCCACTTTGGAGGACGCCTACGTGGCGCTGGTGACCGCCCCATGAGCGCAGGGCAGCTGAACCGCCATCTGTACCGGTCCGGTCCGGCTCTGCTGGGCTGGCCCAGGCAGGTCGTTTCGGGCTGGTGGTATCAGCTCAAAATGCAGGCCCAGTCCGGGTTCGTAGTCATGGTTTCGCTGGTCCAGCCGCTCATCTTCGCCAGCATCGCCATGGCCGATCAGCAGGCCGGCAACCGTACCTTGCCGTTGCTCTACTACGCCCTGGGCGCGGGGATCATGGGGATCTGGTCGACCGTGGTCTTCGGTTGCGGGGGCGCCCTCTCCTGGCAACGGCACCAAGGGATGCTCGAGCCGCTGGTGATGGTGCCGGCGCCGCTGGTTCTGGTGTTGTTGGGGATCACCCTGGGTACGGCCAGCGTGGGGCTCTACTCAATGGGGGCGACTCTTCTGTGGGGCTGGCTAATCTTCGGGGCCCACATCCATCTGGTCGATCCCTTCGCCTTCGTGATCGCGGCGGTAGTGATGGTGGTGGCGCTCGGCCTGCTGGGCCTGGTGCTGGGGGCCACCTTCGTCCTTTACCGAAATGCCAACGCCCTGTCCAACGCCTTGGAGTACCCGGTCTGGTTGGTCTGCGGACTGGTGGTCCCCCTCTCGTTGCTGCCCGGTTGGACCCATTACCTGGCCTACATCCTGGCCCCCACCTGGGGGATCGAGGCGATGCGAACCGCGGCCTTGGGCGGCAATCCCTGGGTCCCCCTGCTCTGGTGCGCGGTGGCTTCAGTCGTCTACCTGGGGGTGGGAGTTGTGTTGGTGAGCAACGTGGAGCGGCTCTCCCGCGCCCACGCCACCCTGACCTTCCAGTGAGCGCGGCCTCGCTGCCGCGCCGTGGCCGCACCGGCAACTTCTGGCGCGTCTTCTTCATCGGGGGCTTGATCTCGTACCGCGCCCTCTTCTACTGGATCACCCCTTGGCAGTACATCCCCACCATGCTGGCTGCTCCCCTTTTCCAGATCCTCTTCTTCGTCTATCTGGGCCGGGCCACCGGGGTGGGCTCGACGACTTTCTTTGTGGTCGGCAATTCGATCCAGATCTGCAGCATGTCCGGGATCTACGGGATGACCATGGCGCTCGCCAACGAGCGCCAGTTCCAGACCTTGAGTCCGATCCTGGCCACCCCGGCCAACCGGATCGCGCTCTTCCTGGGCAGGGGGCTCCCGGTCTTGGTCTCCGGGTTGCAGACGACCGCCTTTGGGTTCTTGGTCTCAGCGCTGATCTTGAACTTCCGTCCCGCGCCAAGGGCGCTGCCCGAGCTGGCCCTGACCGTGCTGATAACCACTGCATCCTGCACCGGGTTTGGGATGGCGCTGGGGTCGATTGGGTTGCGCGCAAGGGACATCTGGCTCACCGCCAATATCGCCTACTTTGCCATGCTGTTGCTGTGCGGGGTCGAGGTGCCGCTGCGTCAACTGCCCGGAGCGCTCCAGGTAGTGGCCCACCTGCTGCCGCTGACCCACGGGATTGCAGCCGGTCGACTCCTCGCCACCGGTCACCACCTGGGGGCTGCCTGGCCCGACATTTGGGAGGAGCTCCTGGTAGGCCTGGTTTGGGCGACGATCGCCTTTGTGCTCTTCGCCTATTTTGAGAGGCAGGGTCGGCGCACCGGCAGTTTCGATCGGCTATGAGGGGCACCTCTTCGGCATCGGAACTGGCCCGGCTCGACCTCCGCGGGGTCGCCTGCCCCCTCACCTTCGTGCGCACCCGGCTGGCGCTCAATCGGCTCGCTCCGGGCCAGCCCCTAGAGGTACTGCTGGACGACGGTGAACCTGCCGAATCGGTCCCGCGTAGCTGCACCGAGGATGGCGAGCAGGTGCTGGAGCTAGGGCCCTGGACCGAGCCCGGGGTGGTGCGGCTGGTGGTGGCAAGGGGCACGACTCCGGCCTGAGGCGGAGTCGTGCGCAGCGGCTGCCACGACCGGCGGATTCGGTGCGATCCCGCTGGGCGATCCGGGTGCCGGAAGCCAAATTTGCCGCGGTGGAGCATGAGGCAGCGAAGCCGGTGACTTGGTCACCCCAGGACGTATGGTGGTGTCGGGGAGTGCGTATCCGCCGGGCCGCCCGCGACCTCGCCGCCGCGAGTTCGCAACCTACACATAGCGTTTCTGGACAATGACGACTCCATCGCTAGCGACGAAAAGCGCTCTCTATCGGGCGATGAATTCAGTGGCGCGGAATCGGAGCCGCAGCGGGTGCGCGGAGGCGTGGGAGCGAGACGCATGGTTCCACCGGGGAAATTCCAGTAGGCCTGCTAACGTGACAAGCCACCAATGCAGTTGGTCAATTCTTGACAACCGAGTCGCTTTGAGACGGGAGGCGGTCTAGCTCATGAGGCGAACCTGACCACCCAGATCGCCTTGCTGCGGGCGGTGAACCTCGGCGCCCACGGTAAAGTAGCGATGACCGACCTGCGCCGGCTGCTCGACGACTTGGGCATGGAGAATCCCCGTACCCTGCTGCAGACGGGGAACCTCGTGTTCCAAAGCCCTTCAGCTGTCGAGTCTGAGCTGGAGACACTGCTCGAGACCGAGACACACCGCAGGCTGGGGCTGCGGACTGACTTCCTGGCCCGGGGAATCAAAGAGTGGACCTCGGTTATCGTCGGCAACCCGTTTCCACAGCAGGCTGAACAGGACCCGAGCCACTTGGTCGTGGTCTTCCTCAAATGCACGCCGGGAGACGACTCGGTGCGCGACCTGGCCGCCAACTCCATGCCCGAACAAGTCAGCGCTTGGGGTCGCCATCTTTTCGCCACCTACCCCGAGGGCATCGGTCGCTCGCGGTTGACCATGGCCCTGATCGAGCGCAAATTGGGATGCCGTGGTACCGCGCGCAACTGGAACACCGTGCTCAAGCTGGCGGCATTGGCCCAGAGCTGAACCGGAGGGCTGGGGCTCAAGCCACAGGCTGGGCGGGAACCCAGCCCGTGGCTGAGGTCGGGTGCAGCAGCACGGTGAACTGGGTTCCTTGACCCAGCACTGACTCCACCACCACCCTGCCGTTCTGAGCCTCAGCCAGAGACTGGACGATGGCTAATCCGAGTCCGCTGCCGCCGTCCTGGCGGGAGCGTGAGCCGCTGGCGCGGAAGAAACGTTCGAAGACGTGAGGCAGGTCCTGCGGGTCGATTCCGGGCCCGTGGTCGGCACAGCGCAGGCCAACTAGACCACCTTCTTGGACGGTGGACCAGACGATCTCCTGGCCCAAGCCGTGCCGCTGGGCGTTGGCCTGCAGGTTGCCGGCGATGGTGGCCAGAGCTTCCGGATCTGCCAGCGCCACCAGCCCGGACTGGAGCTCCAGCTTGACCGTTGCCCCGTCATGCCTGGACTCGACGAAGCGTTCCAGGAAAGCGGCCAGCTCCACCGGTCGCAGCTCGACAGCTCGTTGGGCGTCGGCCCGGGCCAGCGTGAGCAGGTCCATCACCAGTCCGCGCATCCGCTCCGTCTCACGGGACATCACCGGCAGCGCCGCTTGCACCACCTCGGGGCTGGCTCCGGCTCCCCGCTGGAGGACGTCGAGGTATCCCTTGATGGCCGTCAGCGGTGTGCGCAATTCATGGGAGGCGTCGCCAATGAACTGTCGCATGCGGCGCTCGGCTTCCTCCCGCTCCTTCACCGTCCGCTCCACGTTGTCGGCCATGTCGTCGAAGACCCGGGCCAGCTCGCCTACCTCGTCGCTCCGGGGCCGAAGGCCACTGCGCCGCGAAAGGTCTCCCCGACCCAGGGCCTGGGCGGTCACCGCCAGCCGGTTGAGCGGTCCCAGACCCCGGGTGGTCAGCCAGAGTCCGATGAGCAAAGCGACCAACAACACGGCGGCGCTGCCCACCGCGAGCCCGGTCGCGGCGGAACTGAGTTCGCCCTGGATCGGCCCAGCCGGCTCCGCCAGCTCGATCGCTCCCAGATAATTGCCCAGGCGGCCGGTGAGCGGGAGGAGCATCACGAGGCGGCTGTTCGCTCCATTCCCCATCAGGGTCGGCCCGATCACGGTGTCGTTTTGAGCTGCCGCCAGGAGGTCGCTCTGGGAAAGGCTGGGAACCGAGACCCCAGTCTGCAACCTGGCGGCCGTCCGTGGGTCCGGGCCGGCTGACGCCACGACGCTCAGATCTGGGGAGTAGACGGCGGTGGTAACTCCGGCCGTCGCCAGCGCCTTGACCAGTGTGAGTGCCAGCGTTGTTTCGGGTAGGGCTGGTCGTCCCAGTCGCCGCCGCGCCCTCTCCTCGGCCACCAGGACCGCTCGCCCGTCGTCGAAGGTCGCCTGGAGGGTCTGGCCCCGGCTACTCAGGATGGCCCCTCGCAGCCAGCCGTACTCGATCCCCCCGGCCACCACTAGCAGTACCGCCAGGAGTCCCACGAAGGAGAGGGTCAGCCGCCAGCGCAGGCTCTGGTGCCAGGGGACGGTGACTTCAGTCGGCGGCGAGGCGATAGCCCACCCCCCGAACGGTCTGAATCAGCTGGCGATCCGTGTCGCTGAGCTTGAGCCGCAGGTAGCTGACGTAGACCTCGAGATTGTTCTCGTCCCCAAAGAAAGAAACCCCCCAGACCGCGTTCAGCAGCCGATCGCGGGTCAGCGCCTCCCCCCGGTGTTCCATGAAGTAGGCGAGCAGGTCGAATTCCCGGGCCGACAGCTCCACTTCCTGGCTGTCCCGGGAGACCTTCCTCGTGCTGCGGTCCAGCTGCAGCGACCCCACTCGGAGCACCGCCGCCAGGTCCGGCTGTCGGCGCCGTAATAGCGAGCGGACCCGCGCCAGCAGCTCACCGAACTCGAACGGCTTGCCGAGATAGTCGTCGGCCCCCAAGTCGAGGCCGACGATGCGGTCGTGGGTATCGTCCCGGGCGCTCAGGATCACCAAGCCGCGCCGCGGATCACCGGCCAGCGCCTTGGTCAGGGCGATCCCGTCCATCCGCGGCATCATGACGTCGAGAACCACGACGTCCGGGGCGAAGCGGTCGACCGCGGCCAGCGCGGCCCGCCCGTCAGGCGCGGTCTCGACCTCGAACCCCTCCCGGCTCAGCCCGATCTTGATGAATTCAGTGATGGCGGGCTCGTCGTCGACCACCAGGACCCGGGCCGGGCCGGGCCGCCGGTCCCTCACCTCTTGGGGCATGGCAGCGGAATTATAGGTCGGTGCATCTCGTGATCAGAACAGCTCGGCTGGGCATTGCCCTTAGCTCCGGCTTAGACGTGAGGGTCACGCCGCCCCCGGGTCTAAGGAAGAGCAAGCTCAATTCGGCGCGGCGCCGTCTCCGGGATTCCGGGAGCTCGAGACCAGCCAATCTGGCGAGGGCTCGCTAGTCGTCTACCGGGGCCAGGGGGTGTCTCCAAGCCAGGCCGGGGAAACGGCTGAAGTCACGGTCAGCGGTGACCCATTCCGATCCCGACTCGATCGCGAGAGCTGCCAGATAGGCGTCCTGAAGCAGGTTTCCCCGGGCCTGGACCGCCCGCGCCAGGTCCACGAACAGACCCCAGTGGCGGGTTCCGGGGCGGAGCACGACGGCGAGGCGGTGGCTTTGGAGTTGGTTAGCGAACTTAAACGCCTGCTCGAGTGGCGTGGGCGGGCTGAAGATGCGGGGGTGGGTGACGACCCGCAGGAAGCCAGCCAGCACCAGCTCAGCTAAACCGAACGGCGCCGGACCAGCCAACAACTGCTCCAACCAGCTTCGATAGGCCAGATGGTCCGGGGCGTCCTCGCGATGCGCGTAGACGAGCACGTTGACGTCAGGGGTGAGCATCGTCTGCCATCAGATCGAGGAGGGCAGCGCTGTCCTCGAGGTCCACCCCCATTTGCAGCCCTCGACCGCTGAACGTCGCCAAAGGCTCCACGTCGGCTTGGAGGGGTGATTCCCGCCGAGCGATGGCCAGGCGTAGGCCCTCGTCCACCACCGCCGCCAGGGTAGTGCCCTCCCGAGCAGCGACGTCCTTCGCGCGATCGAGTAGCTCATCGGCGATCCGGATCGTGGTGCGCATCTTAGCATCTTAGCATCAGGTCTGCGCATCTAGGCATCTACACCGTCAGGCAAGGGGAGTCACCCCGGCACACGGCGGTCCCGATAGCGGCTTGGCGGCATTGGGGGGAGCAGTTGACGTCTAGGTCAGGAGGGCGGGCCGCCCAGCCCGCCCTGAGGTACGGCTTAGACTCGAACTCCGATGCCGACAACTTCGCCTGGCTCGGTGGCACCCACCCGGCACAGCGTCCTGCTGGGGGCGCATCAGGTGTCCTTCCTGGAGCGCGAAGGGACCGACCCCCCGGTTCTCCTGCTCCACGGCTGGGGGGCCAACGCAGTCAGCTTCACCGGGCTGCTGCGGCTGGCTAAGACCACCCGCCGGCTGGTGGCGCTTGATCTGCCGGGCTTCGGTGAATCCCCCCTGGGGCAGGCCGACTGGACCACTGCCAGCTACGCCGACCTGGTTCGGGACCTCATCCGGCGCCGGAGCTGGGACCACGTCTCTCTCCTCGGCCACTCGTTCGGTGGCGGCGTGGTCATCCGGGTCGCCGGCGCCGCCGAGGTGTCCATCGACCGCCTGGTGCTCTGTGCCGCCTCCGGAGTTCGTCTGCCCAACTCGGGAGGCATGGGAACGCGAGTCCGCACCTTCCGGGCGCTCCGCCGCAGCGCCGAGACCGTCCTACCAGGGAGGCTTTCCCGGCCCACCGTCGAGTGGCTGCGCCAAAGGATGGGCTCGGCCGACTACCGATCGGCAGGCCCGCTCCGGCCCATCCTGGTCCGCGCGGTCCAAGAGGACCTCAGCCAGGTCGCCGAGCGAATTCAGCTACCGACATTGATCATTTGGGGGGGCCAGGATACCGAGCTGCCGCTAGACCCCTACGGGCACCGCCTGAGGCAGCTGATCAGCTCATCGGAACTGGTCGGATTCGCCGCCAGCGGACATTTCCCGTTCGTGGACGAGCCGGAGCGGTTTGCCGCCGTCTTCGACTCCTTCATAGACGCCAGACTCTGATCACGTGACCATCCCCATCTGGCAGGCGCTCCTGCTGACCCTGCTGGCGGCGGGTTCGGCCTGGCGCCGCTTTCAGGGCTGGCTCTATCTCTGCCAGCTGGATGAGTACCAGCCCAACCGACTCTGGCGAACCGCCCTGCGCCGGCTACGGACGAACTGGCGGTGGCAGTTGGGCCTGGCCCTGGGAGCCGTGGCGCTGGCGGTGGTGGCGGCTTGGCCGGGCGATTCGTCCAGGCTATTGCCCTTGGTGCTCGTGACTCTGCTGCCGTTCGGGACCGACCGACCGTTTGGCAAGCGGGGGGAGTTGCACTGGACCGCGAGGGCACGTCGGCTGGCGATCGGCGCCGCCGCCCTCACCCTGATCGCGCTCTTCTTGTCACTTTGGCGCGGTTGGCCAGGAGCAGTGGTGATCGGAGGCATCGATCTGGTGCTGGTGGCCGCTCTCTCGGCGGGGGTGGCGCTGCTCGCGCCGGACGAAAGGCGGCGGAGGCATCAATACATGCACCAGGCCGAGTTGCGGATCGCCGCCGTCGGTCCGCTAGTGATCGGGGTTACGGGCAGTTACGGCAAGACCACCACCAAGCTGTTCCTGCAGCAACTGCTGGACTCCCCGGAGTCCCCCTGCTTCGCGACCCCGGAGAGCTTCAACACCACCTTGGGCGTGTGCCGGGCCATCAATGAAGGCCTCCGGCCGGATCATCGCTTCGCGATCGTGGAAATGGGGGCCTACCGCCAAGGGGAGATCGCCGAGATCTGCTCCTTCACCCATCCTCAGCTGGGAATCGTCACCACCATCGGGGTGATGCACCTGGAACGGTTTGGCTCCCGCCAGAAGATCGCTGTGGCCAAGTCGGAGCTGCTGGCGGCCTTGCCGGAGTCCGGGGTGGCGGTGCTCCCGAGCGCCCTCCATGAGCGCGAGCTGCTCACCGCCCCCCTTCGGGCGCGGGCGGTCTGGGTGGGCCGGCCCCAGGACCGCTGGTGGGCGGAGCAGGTCTCGGTGAGCCCAGAGGGATCCCAAGTGCGGCTGCGGGGATCCGCCGGTGAAGACCTCCACCTCACAGTTCCCCTGCACGGCGGGCCGACTCTGGACGATCTCCTCTGCGCCTGGGCGACGGCGGTCGAGCTCGGTGTACCCATCAAGACCCTGGCGGAGCGGGTCGCCGGGCTGGAGGGGCCTCCCCACCGGCTCCAGGTGAGCCGGGCCAACGGGATCACGATCATCGACGATGCCTACAATTCGAACCCCGAAGGGGCTGCCGCAGCACTGCGCCTCCTGGCCAGCCTGCCGGGGCAGCGCCGAGTGCTGGTGACGCCTGGCTTCATCGAGCTCGGGCCAGTGCAGGAGCAGAGCATGCGCGAGCTGGGTCAGCAGGCGGCCGGGGTCTGCACTCATGTGATCCTGGTGGGCCGAATTCAGTCGGTGGCAATCGCCGCTGGCCTCTCGGAGGCGGGCTTCCCCGCCGCCCAGCTGACCGTGGCGGCGGACTTGGACGAGGCCCAGCGGCGGCTGCCGGATGTGGCGGGGCCCGGCAGCGTCGTGCTTTTCGAAAACGACCTCCCTGACTCCTTCCTGGAGCCGGGATGACCCTCCAGGGGGTGACGGTGGCGGTCGTGTTCGGTTCCCGCTCGGTGGAGCACGAGATCAGCGTCATAACCGCCTGCCAGGTGATGCCCCTACTTCAGGAGCTGGGCGCCGAGGTGGTCCCGCTCTACATCACCAAACAGGGGAGCTGGATCACCAAGCCCAGCTTCCGGGAACTCCGCACCTTCCGCGGTCGCCTCCCCGAGGCGGGCGACCCGGTGCTGCTCGACCTGACGTCCGGCCGGCTCCGGGTCGGCGGCTCCTCCATTCTGGCGCGGCCCCGCGACCTCACGGTGGACGTGCTCTTCCCCATCCTCCATGGCACCTTCGGGGAGGACGGCACCTTGGCGGGCCTGGCGGCGATGGCCCGGATCCCCCAGGTCGGCTGCGACACCCTGAGCTCGGCCCTGGGTATGGACAAGCTCCGCTCCAAGCGACTATTCCATGAGATCGGCCTGCCGGTGGTGCCCGGCCGCGGCGCCGCCGGTCTGATCGAGGCCCGAGAGGCGGCAGGCGAATTGGGATTCCCTCTGGTGGTAAAGCCAAATCGGGGCGGTTCCAGCATTGGAGTCGCGCTGGCAAACGGTCCCGCCGAGCTGGAGGCCGGAGTCCGGGCCGCGCTGGAGTTCGACGACCAGGTGCTGCTGGAGTCAGCGGTCCCGGGCGCCAGCGATCTCAACTGCGCGGTGAAGCTGCTCGAGCCGCGCTTCTCCGAGGTGGAGCGGCCGATCCGGAGCCAGGGAGTGCTCAGCTACACCGACAAGTACGCCAACCCGGGGAAGTCGGGTGGAGGTAGCGGGGCGGCGAAGCAGGCGGAGAGCGTCAAGGCGGGGTACGGCGACCCCCGGCGGGAACTGCCGGCCGCCATACCCGAGGCGACTCGGGCCGAGGTCCAGCGGCTGGCCGTGGCCGCCTTCGACGCCCTCGGGTGCAGCGGGGGCACCGCTCGGGTCGACTTCCTCCTCTCGGAGACCGGGGACCTGTACCTGAACGAGGTCAACACCATCCCCGGCTCCCTCGCCTTCTACCTGTGGGCCGCCAGCGGAATCAGCTTTCCGGTTCTGCTGGAGGAGCTGGTCCAAGAGGCGATGGCGACCAGAGACCAACGGACCCTGAGCTTCCCTGAGAACCTACTCTCGACCCAGCAGCTGCTGGGCAAGTCCGGGCCAAATGGGTAATCTGCCGCTCTCTGCCCGGCGGGTTAGTCGCCGAGCTGCCGGCCCGCGACGCGCTCCTGCCGGGCAGGCGGCTCCAAGGTCCGGTTGATATCGGAGATCCGGGCGCACCAGGTGGCGGTGGTCATCGGATCAAGGACCATCCTCGAGGGGGTCGACCTGATCGTCAAGGCGGGAGAGCTGGTGGCGGTGACGGGCCCCTCGGGTTCGGGGAAGACCACGCTGATGATGGTGCTGGCGGGACTTCAGGTGCCAGATCGGGGTGAGGTGAGGCTGGACGGACGGCCGATGTCCCCCGGTGAAGGGGCAGAGAACCGAGTCGGGATCGTCCTCCAGAACCACGGGCTGGTATCCATCCTGACCGCGGCCGAGAACGTCTCCCTCCCGCTCCAGGCCAGACGCCTGCCCGCGCCGGAAGTGGCCTCCCGCACCAAGTCGGCCCTCCACGCGGTGGGGCTGGACGACAGCTCGGACCATCTAGCCGAAGAGCTCTCCGGAGGCCAGCGGCAGCGGGTGGGAGTGGCCCGCGCCCTGGCTGCGGACCCGGAGTTGCTGATCGCCGATGAGCCCACCTCCGAGCTCGCCGCCGAGGCGAGGCATCAGGTGCTCCGCCTGCTTCGGGAGCACGCCAACCAGGGCCGGATCGTGATTCTGGCCTCCCATGACCAGGAGGTGGTTGACGCCTGCGACCGCTGCCTGCGCCTGCTCGACGGAAGGCCGGCGCCAGGCTGAATCCGGGAACCCGGGGGGCTCAGCTGGAGGTGTCGGCGCCGGCTGGGGGGAGATCGGGGTTGATCAATTCGGCGCCGCTCCCGCGCCTCACGACCTTGACCAAGGTGCCGGGCGGCAGCAGTTCGAGAACCTCCTGGGGCAACTGGATGGTGCCATCTCGGCTGACCACGGCGTAAGTCTGGCCCTGCCTTCCCTCCGCTCCCACCAAACCGTCCCGGATGTTGACCGTCCGGGGCATGGCGTCGGCCACCGCCTGGTCATGCGTCACGCAGACCAACGTCGTACCCAGCTCGCGGTTCACCGCCAGCAGCAGATCCAGGACCACGTCCCGGTTGTCGGCGTCCAGCTGGTTGGTGGGCTCGTCGACCAGCAACAGCTCCGGTCCCAAGGAGATGCTGGCGGCGATGGCCACCCGCTGCTGCTCTCCCCCCGACAGGGAGGCCACCGCGCGCTTGCCCAGATCGGGCAGCCCGAGCTGGTCCAAGAGGTCCTGCGCGGGGCGGATGGGGCGGCGGGAGCGGGAGGCTCCCAAGCGCTGGGCGAACTCCACGTTCTGGATGGCGGAGGCATATGGCAGGAGGTTTCTGGTGGGGTCTTGCAGGACCAGGCTGACGCTGCTGGCGTGGAGGCGAGCCAGCTCCCGGCCGGTCATCTGGCCCAGGTCGTGTCCGCCGAGCCGGACCTTCCCTGAGGAGGGCTTGACCAGCCCGGCCAATAGAGCGAGCAGGCTGGACTTGCCAGACCCCGACGGCCCCAGCAAGGCCATGGCCTCGCCCGGTCCGATGTCCAGGTCGATGCCCCGGAGCGCCGCCACGTCGCCCTCTTCGCTGGGGTACAGGAGCACGACCCGCTCGCAGTGCACGTCCAGCCCCGGACCCGGCTGCGGCGCCAGGGCCAGACTCATCGGAACTCCATCCGCAGCCGACTCAGGTCAACCCCCCGGACCGCAACCAGGGCCGACCCCACCGCCGCCGCGGCCAGCAGCCCCAGGATCACCAGCGCCAGGGCGGCCAGGGGCAGCACCGGCAGCGCCAGGTCCAAAGGAGGCTGGCCGGCATTCGCGCCGAACTCCGGGATCGCCGGGAGTGCCACCAGGGCGGCCACCAGGGCGGCGACCAGCCCCAGCAACACCCCGGGGATGAGCACCAGGTACTGTTCAGCGACCAAAGACCGCAGGAGAGTGGGGCTGGGGACCCCCAGCGCGCGCATGACCGCCAGCTCAAAGGCCCGCCGCCGGGCGCTCAGGAAGAACGAAAGCACGGTGGTGGCAATCGCCAGGGCGGCTGCGGCAGCGGCGGCGAAGACGAAGAATTGATAGCCGAGCCCGAGGCCCCCCGAGTTGTACCGTGCCACGGCTGGACCCGGCGTCTTGACTGAGTCGACCCGCAGTCCCTGGGCGACTAGGCTGCGCAGCACCCGCTTGGGTGCACCGCTGGCCAACCACACGTAACTTCTGGTGGCCACCGGGTTGGCCATCTCGGCCTGCAGCGCGGTAGTCAAGTTGATCAGGTCCCCGGTGCCCCCCAGGCTCGGCAGAGCCACCACCTCCAGCTGGGTGTTGACCGTGAGCGGGGTGCCGTCGAAGTCCTCGAGCGTGTTGCGGACCGGATCGTTTGGCTGGCTGGCATCGGTGGCGACCCCGTGCAGAGTCTTGGGGAGCGGATCCGGCAGCGCGCTCGGGGCCTGATCCTGGTTGACATTGTTGTAGACGCTGATGGTCAGGGCCGTACCGGTTCCGACCAGGTGGGCGGCGGGGGAATTCGTCCCCCAATAACTGGTCTGGTAGATCCGGGCGTTGGTCCCGTGCCAGGTCGAGCCCTGGCGCTGTTCCAGGCCGGAAATGGTGACCGCGTACTTGGTCGAGTTGGGCCCGTTCAGTGCCGGGGACCAGACCGGCGAGAAGGACGTCACCCGGCAGCCGCCGGCGCAGTCCGGCGGCAGGCTCGAGGTGTAGCTGTGGGTCCCGTTCAGAAGATAGCCGAAGTCGGCCTCTTGGGCGTCGCCTCCGCTGTCGATAAGGTTGATCTGGAAGTCCGGTGGCTGGTCCAGGGCCGGACTCAGGTCGATGGTGGCCCGCACCTGGTTGCCGGTCAAGATCAGAGGCGGCTTGAGCTTCGGCTGCAGCCACCGGACAATGGCGGCTAGTCCGGTGCGGCTGATCGACTTCGGCCAGTAGGCGACGCGCGCCAGCCGGGAAGCGTCGACGGCGATCAAGTTCAAGTTGGGATCTCTGGACTCCATCACCGCCATGGCGTAGCGTCCAGCTGGATCTGCCCGGCGCACCGCGTTCACCAGGCTGACGGAGGGAGGCACGGTCACGTGCACCACCTGGGCCGCTCCCAGGTCGAATTCGGCCCGCAACGAGCGGTTGGTTCCGGCCACCGACCAGCCGATGATGGCAAAGGCCGAAAGCCCCACGGCCACCGTCAGGATCAGGACTTGGCGCAGCGCCGCCGGGCGCCGGATCACCTGCCGCACCGCCAGTCCGGCCGCCAGGTGGCGAGAGTAACGGGTCCGGCGCACCAGGTAGGCGCAGGCGATGGGGAGGAGTCGAGTGCCCGGGACCGCGACCCCGATCGCGATCAGTCCGGGGGCGAAGAGGGCGATGGGGTTAGGGCGGCCCCCGCTCAGCACCCCGGCCGTGGCCAGTTCGAGCAGCCCGGCCCCGGCCAGGGCCAGCGCGGCCCCCTCCCAGGCCGCCCGGGCTACCGGAGAGGGTCGATCCTCGGCGGCGCGCAGCTCGTCGATCAGCGGCCGGGTCAAGAGCCTACGGGAGCCAGCGACCGTGGCGACCAATCCGCTGGCGAAGGCAGTCAGCGCGGCCAGGACGGCCAGGAGGGAGAAGGGCACCGGAGCGCCGTCCAGCGCGAACCGGGAGGCCAGCTCCATGGCCAAGTAGGCGCCGACGAGGCCGATGGGAAGGGCCACCAGGAGGATCACCGCGGGCTCGGCCACTCCCATGACGAGCAGCGAAAGCAAGGTCGCCCCGCGCAGTTTGGCCAGAGCCACTTCCGAACGCCGAGCCAGCGCTGTGCGCGCCACCAGCACGTAGAGGACGAAGAGAGTTAACAGCAGCAACTGCAGCGCCACGACGCCCACGATGGAGGCGACCGAGTTGGCCTGGCGGTAGTAGCTGGTCACTGCCTGCCCCACCCGGGTGGTAGTCGGCAAGTCGTACTTGGTGCGGGCCACATAGCTGAACTGGCCTACGGCTTGCGAGAGCGCCGGGGCCGAGTCGGGTCGGGTGCGAGAAACCGCCAAGGGAAACTGGACAGTGGCCACGCTGCGCACCCGGGAGAGGGTGGGCGCCGGGGTGAAAAAGGCGTCCAAGTAGGGGGGGGTGTGGAGCTCCTGAGGCGCGAACTGGAAGAAGTCATCGCCTAGCCAGTACGGGGCATCCAGGTTGCCCACCTTGGTGATGCCGGTCAGCTGGAGCGTCCCTGTCCCCGGCACCGTTACCGAGCTGCCCACCTTGAGTCCGAGGCGGGCGGCGTCCCGTCCGGTCATGGCGATCTGGAAAGCCTTGGTGGGACAGCTGCCGCTGATGAACTGGAGGTGCTGGCAGATCCCGGTTCGGGAGACGACGTCGCCAACGTTGCCCTCCAGCTGCACCCCCTCGTCCTGGGTGAAGGTCGGGGCCCTGTACCACTGGCTCAGGCCCTGGTGGCGGGCTAGCGGCGCCATCGCCTTTACCAGCGCCAGGGACTCGCTCTGATTCCCCGTGGCCACGGTGATGGTGGTCGCGATGGCGCCCGCGGTGGCCAGTTGGGCATGCAGAACCTCGGTGTCGGCAGTCCCGAGGAAGATGGGTCCCGCCGCCGCCGTGAACACCGCCAACACCGCGACCGCGAGGAGCGCCGCGCTGGCGCCCGCGCGCCAGCGGAGAGCGGCGAAGAGGGGGGGGACGGCGACTACCGGCAAGCTGCCACTTCCTCGGCCGTGTCCGCCTGGGGACCGCCTCCGCTTGCCGACCGGCAGTCAAGCGCTTGGTGATCTGCGGAACTCGCGCCACCTATGGTGGGAGCGCCGTGGCGGCGGTCGCCCGCCGTCAAATACGCGACCAGATCCGCTTCATGAGCAGAAGGGCCAGCTTGTCGGGATCATGGTGGGTAGTGATCGTGGACGAGGCCAGGTCCCCCAGCACGTACTTGGTCGCCCGGCCGTTGCTGCTGACCCGGCTGCGGTCGAAGGTTACCCGGTGCACTCCGGCCTCCTGGGCGGTGGACGAGAGGGGCAGGGTCAGATTGCTGTTGGCGACCACGTAGTCGAAGAGGCCGCTGCCGACATAGCTCTCCAGAGTCTCGACGTGGTCGTGGACCGCGTAGCCGGTGGTCTCCCCGGGCTGGGTCGCCACGTTGCACACGTAGACCTTGATCGCGGGGGTCGAGCGGAGGGCCTCGATCATGCCGTCCACCAGCAGGTTGGGCAGCAGGCTGGTATAGAGGCTCCCAGGCCCGATGAGCACCATCTCCGCGTTCATGATCGCCAGCTGGGCCTCGGGGTTGAGCCGAGGGTGTTCGGGGACCAGGAAGACCCGCTGGATCGGCTCCTTGCCGGTGGGGACCCGGGACTCTCCCACCAAAACCTCCTCGCCGGCGATGGCGCAGAGGGTGACCGTCTCCAAGGTGGTGGGCACGATCTGGCCCCGCACCGCCAGCACCCGGCCCGACTCCCGCAGGGCATGCTCGAAGTCGCCGGTGATGTCGCTCATGGCCATGATGAAGAGGTTGCCGAATGAGTGCCCGCTGAGCGAGCCCTCCTTGAAGCGGTACTGGAAGAGTTCGGTCATCAGCGGTTCGACGTCGGCCAGTGCGGTCAGGCATTGGCGAAAGTCACCGGGGGGCAGAACTTTGTATTCGGCCCGAAGTCTTCCCGAGCTGCCGCCATCGTCGGCCACGGTGACCAGGGCGGTCACATTGCCGCTGTGGCGCTTGATGCCGCGCAGCAAGGTGGAGAGACCGGTGCCGCCCCCGACCGCCACGATCCTCGGCCCTTTCTGGAGCCGCCGGAAGTCGTAGAGGCGCTCGACCAGAGCCTTGTCGCCGCCCGGGACGAAGGGGCTCAACAAAGAGCGGGTGAGCTTGTACATACCGAGCGAGAGCAGGAAAAGGCCGATCCCGAGGAAGATCAGCGCCCGTACCCAGCGGGGCCAGAACTGGAGGGTCAGGTTGTAGGTAAAGGCGGGGAGCCGGGCGCTCTGGTAGAAATCGCGCAGGGCATAGCTGATCCCAAGTCCGATCCCCGCGACCGCGATGATGGTGACCCCCACCCAACGCTTGACGTGGAGTCCGGGAACCAGCCAGCGTGTCACGCCAGATCCGACCCGTGGCGTTCGCATGACTGGCCGGGATGGTATCACCGCCCCGTCTCAGCCCCCCGGGTCGGGGCCGAAGCGGTCGGCGGAGTCGGCCGGAAATCGCGCCGTATACTTGCCGCCGATCACACTAGAGCCGCTCCACCAGAGCGGAAGGAGGGTGCCTTGGAACCCCACGAAGTGCGCCCCGACTCAGCTCAGCTGGTGCTCGAGCCGGACTCCCCAGCGGGTCTAGTCGCGACCGTCCAGGCGTTCAACCAAGATGAGGCCTGGGTCTTCTACCAGGGCCAGCAGCGGCGCTATCGGGACTCCCGTCTGGGCCTGATGACCCACGCCCTTCACTACGGTACCGCCTGCTTCGAGGGCATCCGCGGCTACTGGAACCAGGCGCGCGAGCAGCTCTACCTCTTCCGGGTCCTGGAACACTTCCAGCGGCTCCACCAATCAGCCGCCATCCTCAGGATGAAGATTCCCTACTCCGCGGAGGAGCTGACCGAGATCACCGTCCAGCTGCTCCGCCGCAACCAGTTCCACAGCGACAGCTACATCCGACCGCTGGTCTACAAGTCCTCCCAGGAGATCGGGGTCCGCCTTCACGATCTGCAGGACGGCTTCCTCATCTACGCTCAGCCGTACGGCGAGTATCTCGACCGTAGCCAGGGGCTGCGCTGCATGGTCTCGAGCTGGCGCCGAATCGACGACAACGCCTCCCCCGCCCGGGCCAAGATCAGCGGCAGTTACGTCAACTCGGCGTTGGCCAAGAGCGAGGCTGCCGAGAACGGCCTGGATGAGGCCATCGTGCTGGGCCAGGACGGCCACGTCTGCGAGGGCTCGGCGGAGAACCTCTTCATCATCCGCAAAGGCACTCTGATCACCCCCGCAGTGTCCGACAACATCTTGGAGGGGATCACCCGGGCCACGTTGCTGCAGCTCTGGACCGAGGATCTGGGCCTCCCGGCAGTGGAGCGCCCCATCGATCGCTCCGAGCTGTACATCGCCGACGAGGTGATCCTCTGCGGCACCGGGGCCCAGATCTCCTCCGTCATCGAGATCGACCGTCGCCCGGTGGCGGACGGCAAGCCGGGGCCCTACTCGCGGCAGCTGGACGAGATGTACGTCCGACTGGTTCGCGGGGAGATCGAAAAGTACCGGGAGTGGTGCACCCCGGTCTACTGATCGGCGGCCGCCCGCTGCCAACTCCGGCGGCGTCAGCCCAGCCCGCCCCGGGCCCAGTCGAAGCAGGCCCGGGTGGTCGCCGCGCGCAGCCGGGAGAACGCCGCCCGGGGGGTGGGTCCCGCGGGAGCCCCCTGCTCAGGGCTGATCTGCACCACCTGTCCCCCCAACTTCCGAGCCAACTCTTGAGCCGACCTGTCGGAACTGCCCGCCAGCACGAGACAAGGCAGGCCGCGGGCGGCGGCGCGCCGCAGCACCTCCCCGGTGACCTTGCCGTGCAGGCTGGCGTCGTCGAAGCGCCCTTCTCCGGTGATCACCAGGTTCGCCTGGTCCAGCGCCGAGTCGAGTCCGACCCCAGAAGCTACCAACGAAACTCCTGATTCCAGGCGGGCGCCGCAGAAGGCGGCCAGCCCGAAAGCGGCGCCGCCGGCTGCGCCCATGCCCGGTTGGTTGGCGCTGACGCTCGGGTGGAGGTCACGGTCCACGATCTGGGCCAGCCGCGCCAGACCGTGCTCCAGACGCCGCACCGTGGCGCGGTCGGCTCCCTTCTGGGGGGCGAAGACGGCAGCCGCCCCGCGAGCTCCGAGCAGTGGGTTGTCGACATCGCAGGCGGCTACCAGGTGGACCTGGTGGAGCGGAGGGGGGCCCTCCTCCAGCTCGATCCGGTTGAGCCCGATCAGGCCGAGCCCACCGGGCCCGATCGGCGCCCCCTTGTGGTCCAGGCAGCGGAAGCCCAACGCCTGGGCCAAGCCCGCCCCGCCGTCGGTGGACGCGCTACCGCCCAGTCCGACCAGCACCTGCTCCGCCCCGCGGGTCACGGCGGCCCGGATCAGCTCGCCCAGGCCCCGGGTGCTGGCTCGGCCCGCGCTGTCGGGGCTGGGGTGATTCACCAGGCGGAGCCCGCACGCCCCGGCCAGCTCGACCACCGCCGAGCGGGCGCCGCTTCCTCCCGGCCAGCCCACTTTGGTCCAGACCGGCTCCAGCAGGGGCCCCGGTACCCGGCAGCGGAACTGATCGCCCCCGGTGGCAGCCAACAAGGTGGCCAGGAAGCCGTCTCCGCCGTCCGCCAGGGGGAGCGCCCGACAGACGGCACTCGGCCAGGCCGCCGCCACCCCCTCGCCGATGGCTCGGGCGGCGGCAGCGGCGGTCAGCGTCCCCTTGAAGGCGTTGGGGGCAATCACGACTTGGCTCGGGAGAGTTCGAGCGGCGAGCTCCGGCACCAGCTAGGTGTAACCGATGCGCACCGGTCGGGGGCGGTGCTTGGGACTTCTTTATAAAGAGCGTGTACGATGGGCGCCTCGATCCATCCTCGGAGTCCCGAGTAGGCCATGTCACGACTAAAGGCCCGTCCGGACCGGTGGCTCGCGGGTCGGGTCCGGCGGCTCTCCGGCCGGATCGCGCGCTGGCACCGCCTCAGCATCCGGCGCCGAATCCTGGTGGCGATGCTGGCCGTCTCCGTGATCCCCTTGGCAATCTTCAGCCTGGCCGGGATGGCAGCCCTCTCCGGGCTCAACAGCGGGGCTCTCAAGACCGCCAACAACGAGTTAGAGGCCAGCCAGGGTGGCCACCTCCAGGACCTGGTCGACAGCAAAGCGCTGGTGATCAACGACGGGTTGGAGTCGGTCCAGGACGAAGTCGCGCTGCTCAGCCAGGCTACCGGCCAACGGTTGGCGCAGCCGCCGAGCCAGTCGCAGGCGAGCCCGGGCATCACCATCTATGGTCCCGGGGCGCACGCCACCCAACCCAGCTCGAATGTCCTGGCCTTGCAGTCCCTCAGCAGCGAGCTGGCGCTGGTTTACCAGCTGCACCCGGAGGTCGCTGACGTCTGGGTTCAGCTGCCCAGCAGCGGCCTGGTCGCGGTCGCCCCCGCCTCGGCGATTCCCAGCGCCCAGAAGGCCAGCCAGAGTGAACTCTCGCCCCCGATGAGCGCCTACCAGGAGGGTGTGAGCCGGCTGGCTTCGGCACTCGACAACCCCCACTGGCGCTCTTTGCTGCTGGACTCCACTCAGTCCGTGGTGTGGACCCCGGTCTATGACAACCCGGCCGCCGGAGGGCCGACCGTGACCGTGGCGACGGAAACCATCTCGGCCAACGGGATCGCTTTCTGGGTGGGCGCCAACATCACCGTCAAGAATCTGGTGTCTAACTTCCTCACCCGATCCCCGGGCCATTCGGAAGGGGGCTACGGCTTCTTGGTGAGTAGCGATGGCGCTCTGCTCAGCTACTCCCCGGGCGGGAAGGCCGCCCTGGGGGGCGGGCCCAAGAGAAACCGGGGAGCTCCGCTCAACCTGCTCGCCAAGAAGAGCCCTTGGCTCGCGGTTGGAACCAGCATGACTCGGGGGGAGTCCGGGCAGCAGACGATCAATCTGGGCGGGGAAGCGGTGGCGGTCTTCTTCAGCCCGTTGCCGGCTAGCCAATGGAGCCTCGGGGTGGGGATTCCGGTCTCCGGCATCGACGGCAGCGTGGTGGGCTTCTCCCAGACCATCACCCACGGCCTGGTGGGGGTGACCGCCTTGCTACTGCCCTTCCTGTTGATCCTGGCCGCCCTGGTCGCGATCCTGACCGACATCCTGAGCCGGCGTCTGCTGCATCCCCTCTCGAACCTGACCGGGGCGTCCCGCCGGATCGCAGGGGGCGACCTGGATACCCCGGTCGCGGTGACTCCCGGCCCCCCCGATGAGATCGGGACCCTGGAGTTGGCCCTGGAGGGCATGCGCAAACGTCTCTCCGGCCAGCACCAGATCATCGACGCGGCGCAGCGGAATCTGGAGCAGCGCGTTGAGGAGCGCACCACCGAGCTGCGCCAGAGGAACGACGAGCTGGCCATTCTGAACTCGGTGAGCGCCGATCTGAGCCGCTCTCTGGTGCTCTCTGACGTGGCCAGCGCCGCCGCCGAGCAGCTGCGTCAGCTGTGGAAGGTGAGTGAGGTCTCGGTTTACCTCCTCGATGGAACCGCGCCCCAGGGCATTCGCCTGGTCGGTCGTTCGGGAGACGATGAACCAGCGGACCAGGTCGGATCCGAGCTGCGCCGGGCGCTGGACCAGTCGGACCAGTCCCCCGCCGCCCCGGTGCAGGTGGACGATTTGGTGGTGGTGCCGTTGCAAGTGACCGGGAGCGGAGTCGGCTATCTGGTGCTGCACCAGGCCCAGGTGCCGGGACAGCGCCAGATCGAAATGCTGGAGGTGGTCGGCGGTCAACTGGCCCTGGCGCTCCGCAACGCCCAGCTGTTCGCCGACACCCAGGAGATGGCGACGCTCAACGAGCGCAACCGGATTGCTCGCGAAATCCATGACACCTTGGCGCAGGGGTTGACCGGGATCCTGGTCCAGCTGCAAGCCGCCGACGCCTGGATGAGCATGGACCCCCACCGAGCCCAGGCCGCGGTCGAACAGGCGACGGAGTTGGCTCGCTCCAGTCTCCACGAGGCCCGCCGCTCGGTCTGGGACCTGCGGCCCGAGGGTCTGGAGCGGGCCGGGCTGGCGGGAGCGATCCGGGAGGAACTGAGTCGGCTCCAAGAGCGGACTGGGATCAGAACCGGGTTGAAGCAGAAGGGGATGAAGGGGCGGCCACTCCAGGCTCGGCTCGAGGTGGCCGCCTTCCGCATCATCCAGGAGGCGCTGGCCAACGCCGTGCGGCATGGCCGGCCCACCGAGGTGATCGTTGATATCGGCCGCGTGGGCGCGGAGCTGCGGGTGACGATCGCGGACAACGGTCAGGGGTTCGATCCCGGCGGTCCTCTCCGGCCTGGTGGCTTCGGCATTACTTCGATGCGGGAGCGAGCCGCCATGTGTGGCGGCCGCCTCGACCTGATCAGCGTCCGCGGCGGAGGGACTCAAGTCGTCCTCCAGGTGCCCTATCCCGAGCCGACTCTGAGTCAGGTGGCCCGGTGATCCGGGTCCTGGTGGCGGACGACCACCCGGTCGTGCGCCAGGGGCTCTGCGCCATGCTGGCCGCGGAGCCCGATCTGGAGGTGGTGGGGGACGTGGGGGACGGTGGCGAGGCGGTGGCTCGAACCCTGGCGACCCGGCCGGACGTGGTCCTGATGGATGTCCAAATGCCAGTCTTGGACGGCATCGAGGCGCTCAAGGAGATCATGCGGCTCAGCCCCGCGACCAAGGTGGTGATGTTGACCACCTTCGGGCACGAGAACTACGTGGTGCCCAGCTTCAAGGCCGGTGCCGCCGGCTACCTGCTGAAGGACGTCGATCGATCCGAGCTCACCGACGCCATCCGCCGGGTAGCCGAAGGGGAATCCCTGCTGGAGCTCCCCGATGATGAGGCCACTGCGGCGGCGGCGATCAGCCGCCGGGAGCTGGAGGTGCTGGCCTGCATGGCGGGCGAGATGACCAACCGGGAAATCGCTGCGAGCCTCTTCCTCAGCGAGCAGACGGTCAAGACCCACGTCAGCCACATCCTGGCCAAGCTAGGCGCCAGCGATCGGTCCGGGGCGGTCCTGCGGGCCTGGAAGCGGGGCCTGCTCCCCACGGGTCTCCCACTCAACGGGAGCGGGAATCACCCTGTTGGGGGATGACCCCACCGGCCCCGTTCGCCTAATATGGGCTAACTGCGTGGGATAGACTCCCACGCCAGCTGTCGCTGCGCGACGTTGAAGACATCGGCACTGGAGGGAAATCAGGCTAGTGAGAAGCATTTCTAAGCTATCCGTCGGAAGGCTAGCGGGGGTGGTCGTAGTGGCAGCCCTCTTCATCGCCGCCTGCGGGAACTCGCCCTCATCAACGAGCACCGGTTCGGTGGTGACTTTCGCGGAAGGCCCCAGCGCTCCCCCGAACTACATCCTGCCGCTGGCAAGCGGCTCCTACTTCAGCGTCACCAACCTCTCCGACTTCTCCCAGATGATGTATCTGCCCCTCTATTGGTTTGGCAGCAGCGGACAGCCAGTCCTCAATACGACCCTCAGCGTCGCCAACACGCCGACCTTCACCGACAACAACAAGACCGTCACCATAACCATGAAGCACTGGGTGTGGTCCAACGGCAAGCCGATCACTTCTCGGGACGTGATTCTCTGGATGAACTTGCTGGCCGCGGCTACTGACCCCGCGAGTCCGGCGGTCGGATCCTCGAGTGCTCCTGGCCCCGGGTGGGGCGCGGACGTAGCTGGAGGCTTCCCCCAGAACGTGGTCAGCTACCAGGCGACCGGCACGTACAGCCTAGTCTTTCACCTGAACGCTTCCTACAACCCGAAGTGGTACCTCTACAACGAGCTCAGCCAGATCTATCCGATGCCCACGGCAGCTTGGGACAAGGTTTCTGCCACGGCACCGATCGGCAACCAGGACGCGACGGCCGAGGCTCGGAAGCTTGCTCCCGCCGCGTTGGGCCTGCCCGCCGGCTCGTACGTCCCGAAGGATCCTGGAACCGCTACCAAGGGTGCCTTGGCTGTGGCGCAGTACCTGAATCTGCAGTCGCAGAACACCGGTACCTTCGCTACCAACCCGTTGTGGCAAGTGGTGGATGGCCCATTCAAATTGAGCCAGTTCACTTCGAGTGGATTCGCCAAGCTGGTGCCCAATAAGAACTACTCGGGTACCCCCAAGCCGACCATTTCTGCCTTTGAGTTGGAGCCTTACACCACGGACACCGCCGAGTTCAACGCCCTGGAATCCGGCGCGCTTACGATTGGCTACATCCCGACCCAGGACTTGGGCAAGAAGGCTTCCCTGGAGAAGGCGGGTTACAACTACGCGGCATGGAACGACTTTGGGATCGTGTACTTCCCCTACAACTTCACCAACCCAACTAGCGGACCCGTCTTCAAACAGCTCTACTTCCGCCAGGCCTACCAATCGCTGGTCAATCAGAAGCAATACATCACCGACTTCGGAGCCGGGATTGGCACCCCGAATAACGGGCCGGTGCCAACCTATCCTCCCCACAACGCAGACGTGAGTCCGCTTGAGGGAGGTGCTCAGGTTTACCCGTACAACGCCACCAAAGCGGTCAACTTGCTCACGGCCAACGGCTGGACGGTAGTGCCCGGCGGCGTCACCTCCTGCTCCAAGCCAGGGACCGCGGCAGGTGATTGCGGAAAGGGAATTGCCGCCAACCAGCCGCTCAACTTCTCCCTGCTCTTCGCGAGCGGAGCCACCGAGCTGACCAACGAGATGGACGCGATGCAGTCGACCATGAAGTCGGTCGCGGGGATTACGCTCACGCTGTCCCAGGCCCCGTTCGGTCAGGTCATCAGCACCGTCTTCTCCGGCTGCTCGACCGCCAAGCCCTGCAGTAACTGGGACTTGGCTACCTGGGGCGGCGGCTGGGTGTACTCACCCGACTACTTCCCCACCGGCGGTGAGCTGTTCTTCACCGGCGCCTCGAGCAACCCCGGCGACTACAACAACCCAACCAACAACGCCAATATCACGGCGACTCATACAGCTGCCACGACGGCTGCCGAAACTCCAGCATTGTTCAAGTACGAGAACTACCTGGCCGAGCAGCTTCCCGTGGTGTGGATGCCCAACGCCCCCTACCAGCTGGTCATGTACAAGAGCTCGCTCAAGGGCTTCCTGCCGCAGGGCGTTTACGACGAAATCTACCCACAGGACTATCGGTTGGCCAAAGGCTGACCGCGACTAACCACTGATTCGACGGCGCCCACGATTCCCGAGGAGTCGTGGGTCGCCGACGGGGGTCCGGCCACGGGCCGGACCCCCGGCTCGCGTCTCATGCGATGGATTCGCCAGAGGATTAGGGGAGCCAGGCCCGAGTGATCGGTTTCCTAGTTCGCAGAGTCGGCCAAGCGGTCATCGTGCTGATCGGAGTTACGATCATCACCTTTATCCTCCTGCACCTCCTCCCAGGCAATCCGATCCGGGCCATCCTCGGGATTAGGGCCAGCCAGCAGCAGGTGGAGCAGCTGACCAAGCAGTACGGCTTCAATCAGCCATTGTGGATTCAGTACGGGGTCTGGGTGAACCAGCTCCTCCACCTGAACCTGGGCTACTCATACAAGCAGAACGAGTTGGTCACGACCGTGCTTGCGCAGCGGATTCCCAAGACCCTGTTCCTGGTTGGGTCGTCGCTGGTGGTGGCGATTGCCTTGGCGATCCCCTTGGGGATCCTGCAGTCGGTCCGGCGCAACCGGCCCGACGACTACGTACTGACCGGGTTCTCCTTCATCTTCTATTCCATGCCGACGTTCTGGCTCGGCCTACTGCTAATCATCTTCTTCAGTGGAGACCTTGGCTGGTTCCCGTCCGCAGCCCCTCAGGATCAGCTGAGCGTGTTCTCACAGCTGAACGGGATGGTCTTGCCGATCGCTACTCTGAGCCTGGTCACCCTCGCCCTCTTCAGCCGCTACATGCGCAGTTCGATGCTCGAACAGAGCATCCAGGACTATGTGCGTACGGCGCGCGCTAAGGGGGTATCGGGCCGCGTCGTCCTATTCAAACACATTCTCCGCAATGCTCTGATCCCGGTGATTACCCTGATCGGGCTGTCCTTGGGGGGAATCCTCAGCGGAGCAGTCGTGACCGAGTCGGTGTTCAACTATCCCGGCATGGGTCTCGCCTTCTACCAAGCCGCCGAGGCGGATGACTTCCCGATGCTCTTGGGAGTTGTCGTGGTCGTTGCCGTGGCCACCGTGATCGGCAACCTAGTCGCCGACATTCTGTACGCGGTGGTCGATCCGCGGATCCGGTACACGTGATGGCCGATCTCCACCGGCCAGCACGCCATCCCCGCGAACGAATCGGAGGGAGCAGGTGAGCGCCCTGGATCCCAGCCAAGTTGCTGGCGGACTGGTGCCCGAGCCGGGGATCGGCACCGCCGGGATGCTCCCCGAGGGCGGCGAGGCCTTCCACTCGGGCTCCGCTTGGCGCATGATCGCGGCGGTTTTCCTGGAGAATCGCCTGGCGATCGTGGGGTTGGGAATGATCATCTTCGTGACCCTGTTCAGCTTCATCGGGCCCTTCATCTACCACACCCAGCAGGTCTTCGCCAGTCCGAACATCGCCAACCAGGCGCCCTCTGCGGCTCATCTTTTGGGCACTGACGCGCTCGGCTACGATGTTCTGGGGCGGCTCATGCTCGGCGGTCAGAGTTCGCTGGAAATTGGGTTTGCGGCCGCTCTGATCGCGGTCGGGATCGGCGTGATTTGGGGGGCGGCCTCAGGACTCGCCGGCGGGGTCATCGACTCCATCATGATGCGCATCGTCGACGCCATGCTGGCCATCCCTTTCCTATTCGCTCTGATCGTGTTAGGAGCGATCTTCAACACCTCGATCCCGGAGCTCATCATCGTCATCGGCCTGGTCGCTTGGCTGGTGCCAGCCCGGCTGGTGCGGGGCGAGACGCTGAGTTTGCGCGTCCGGGAATACGTGCAAGCGGTGAGGGTCATGGGCGGCGGCAGCCGGCGCGTGCTGTTCCGGCACATCATTCCCAACACCGTGGGCACTATCGTCGTCAATGCCACCTTCCAGGTGGCGGACGCCATCATCGCGGTCGCTACCCTCAGCTATCTGGGCCTGGGAGTTTCGGCTCCGGCCACCAACTGGGGTGGGGAGCTGAACACCGGACTGAACTACATCTTCGACGGCTACTGGTGGACCATCTACCCGGCCGGCGTCGCCATCGTCCTGACCGTTGTTGCGTTCAACTTCGTGGGCGACGCCATGAGGGACGCTCTCGAGGTCCGGCTCCAGCGCCGGTGAGTCGGCGCGAGACCTAGGCTCTCTCACAAGCGAGGGCGTTCGACCGCTGGTTACTGCTGCCCCGCGCCCGCGTCAATGCTTTAGAACTAGAGGGTTGGTGATCGCCCGCGCGGCAGCCCGGTTTGACCGGCAGGGCCGCTGTTAGGCGGCCGCTAGGGGAGTCTGCAAGGGAAAGTGGCAGGCCGCCAAATGTTGGGGGCCGAACGGGCGCAGGGGCGGTTCCTCCGTCGCGCAGATATCTTGGACTCTTGGACACCTGGTCCGAAAACGGCATCCAGACGGAGGGTTCAGCGCGGAGGGTAGTTCACCTACGACCGGGGTGAGATTCTTGGCTCGCTCACGCTTAGGATCGGGCTCGGGGATCGCGTTGATCAGTCCCATGGTGTAGGGATGCGCCGGCCGAGCGTAGATCTCCGCGCTGGGCGCCAATTCCACCATCTTTCCGAGGTACATCACCCCAATCCGGTCTGAGAGGTACTTCACTACTGAGAGGTCATGCGAGATGACCACATACGTCAACCCGTGGGATTCTTGCAACCCATTCATGAGATTCAGGATCTGGGACCGGATCGAGACGTCCAGCGCTGACACTGGCTCGTCGGCGACGATCAGCTTGGGGTTAAGGGTCAAGGCCCGGGCCAGCCCGATTCGCTGCCGTTGGCCGCCTGAGAACTCATGCGGGTAGAGGTCCACGGACTTGGGGCTGAGCCCCACTTCTCGCAGGAGCTGGCGCACCCTGGCGTCCTGTTCCTCTCGGCTGCCGATCTTCTGCACCGTGAGCGGTTCGCGAATGATGGTACCGACCCGCATCCGGGGGTCCAGGGATGCGTACGGGTCCTGGAACATCAGCTGCAGGTCCCGCCTCTGGCGGCGGTACTCAGCCCCCTTGAGCTTGGAGATCACTCTCCCTTCGAACCAGATCTCCCCGGCGGTCGGCTTCTCCAACCCGACGATCAACCGGCCGATGGTGGTCTTGCCGCACCCTGATTCGCCAACTAGGCCGAAGGTCTCGCCCTTGGCGACTGAGAAGGAGACGTCGGAGACCGCCTTGACCGACCCAATCCGGCGTTGCATGACCGCGCCGGCGGTCACTGGGAACTCCTTGACTAGGTTGCGCACTTCCAAGAAGGCATCGCTGCCCTGGACCGCGCTCGGGGTGCTGTCGCTCACGGTGGTAGTGGTCACGCCATCTCGACCGGGAAGCCGGACCGTACGGGAGGGCGGGGCGCCGTCAACTCGCCACCGCGACCCGGTGCGCTCCTGCCTTTCCTACGGGGTTGAAGCAAGCGTACTGGTGCTCGGCGGTCTCACCAGTCAGCTGCGGTTCCTCCTCCCGACAGCGCTCGGTCGCGTAGCGACACCGTGGTTGGAACCGGCACCAAGCCGGCGGATTCGACAGGTCGGGGGGGAGGCCGGGGATGCTATACAGAACGACATTCGAGTCCTGGTTCAGCCGGGGAATGGAGGCCAACAGGGCCTCGGTGTAGGGGTGGCGCATGGACTCGAAGAGCTCGATGGTCGGCGCTGCCTCCACGATCTTACCGGCATACATCACGTTCACCCGGTCCGCGCGGCCGGCGATCACGCCCATGTCGTGAGTGATCAGTAGCACCGCCATCCCCAGGCGCTGCTTGAGTTCATACAGCAACTCGAGAATCTGCAACTGAATCGTGACATCGAGGGCGGTGGTCGGCTCGTCAGCGATCAACAGTTTGGGATCGCAGGACAGGGCCATGGCGATCATCACCCGCTGACGCAGTCCCCCCGACAGCTGGTGGGGGTAGTCCTTGAGCCGCTCCTTGGGGCGGGGCATTCCGACCAGCCCGAGCACCTCCTCGGCGCGCTTCAGAGCCTCGGACTTACTGGCGTGGCGGTGAATTCGCACCGACTCGGCGATCTGCAGGCCGACCTGCATGGTGGGGTTCAGCGAGGTCATGGGATCCTGAAAGATCATCGCCACGTCGTTGCCCCGCACGTGGCGCATCTCCTTGTCAGACATGCCCACCAGCTCCTTGTCGCCGAGGCGGATGCTGCCGGCAGCGAGATAACCACCGGTGGGCAGCAGCCCCATTAGCGACATGCCGGTCATGGTCTTGCCGCACCCGGACTCGCCCACGAGGCCCAGGGTTTCGCCCGCCTCGATGTAGAAGGAGACCCCGTCCACAGCCTTGACCTCGCTTGTCCGTTGCCGGATATAGGTCTTGAGGTTGGTGACCTCTAGGAGGGGTGCCATAATCCCGAGTACTCTAAGAAAGCCCGAGGCTGATCCCGGCCAAAGTGCCCGGAGTATAGCGGCCCAGTCGAGGTGCCGCATCCCGATGCCCGAGTGATACCGCGGTCAGGCGCCCAAGGACCGGTATTGTCGTCTCAAGAAGATGAAAGTCCCAGCCAACGCCCGCCATTTCCCCAGCTTGCGGCGGCTGCTCCCGGCCCTCATCAGCCTCGCCATCCTGGGCCTGATAGTCGAGTACGTCCATCCCGACGAGCTGGGCACCGCCCTGGCTCGCTTCCATCTCGCCTATCTGCCGGTGGTGCTGTTCCTCTCCCTCGCCTACTACCTGATCAAGGGGTACCAGTGGCACCTCTTTCTCAAACCGTTGCAGCTCGACCACGGAGCGGTGGAGACCATCCTCATCTACTTCGCTGGTCAGCCGACCGCCATCTTGCCCCTGGGCGAGCTGAGCCGGGCCTTCATCCTGCGCCAGCATGCCAAGGTCAACTTGGGGGAGGTATCGGCCACGGTGGTGGTCCAGGAGTTGCTCTACCCCATCGGCCTGATTGCGGCCGCGGTTCCAGGAGCCGGGCGCTTCCCCGGGGCCCAGGCGGCGGTGGTGGTGGCCTTGCTGGGGATTTTGGGCATTTCGACGATCCTGCTCTGGCCGCGGGCCTTCACCTTGGTGATGCGCGTTGCGGTGCGGATCCCCTACGTCAGGCACTACTCGGTCGACCTCAGGTCCCTTCACAAGGACGTGATCTTCATCGCCCGCCGTCCGGCCACCCTGGGTCCGGCTCTCTTGGGTCCGATCGCGGCGGTCATCGCGATTGCCATGTTCTACTTCACTGTCCGCAGCGTCGGGGTCGAATTGGGGGTGTATCAGGCGGCCTTCGTATACGCCGTCGCCCACCTCGCGGGCGGGGTGAGCCTGTTGCCGGGCGGCATCGGCGCCTATGAGGGCACCATGACCGTCCTCCTGGTGGCGTTCGGGCTGGCTATCCCGGTCGCGGCGGCAGTCGCCATCTTGAACCGGGCCTTCGACCGGCTCTTGGTCACGGTGGTGGGCACCGTGGTTTACTTCGCCATCCGGCGGCCGCTGAACCTTAGGGGCATCACGCTGCTTCCAGACCAATAAGCGATAGGCTAGCCGTGATCCGCAGCCGCGGCTAGGAGGCAGCCCATGAAGGCCATCATCACCACGCCGGGGAAGAAGGGCAGCGTCCGGCTGGGAGCGATTGCCGACCCCTCGGGGACCGGCATGGTGGAAGGGGCCGACGGCAAGCCGGCCGCGGCCGTCGAGGTCGAGGTGGTCGAGGTGGGGGTGTGCGGCACCGACCTGGAGATCGCCAACGACGGCTACGGAGCCCCCCCTGCGGGCAGGGACAGTTTGGTGCTGGGCCATGAGAACCTCGGCCGGGTGATAGCCGCCCCTGAGGGGGCCGAGCTGCAGCAGGGCCAGCTGGTGGTGGCCACGGTGCGCCGGCCCTGTCCTGAGCGCTGCCCACCGTGCGCAGCTGGCCAGAGCGACGACTGCCTGACCGGCAACTACACCGAGCGGGGGATCAAGGGCCGGGACGGCTACATGGCCGAGCGCTACGTCGAGTCCAGCGACTATCTGATCCCGCTCCCGGCGACGCTGACCAAAGTGGGGGTTTTGATGGAGCCCAGCAGCATCGTCGAGAAGGGGCTGATCCAGTCCTTCAGCATTCAGCGCGGTCGGATGCCCTGGGACCCCAAGCAGGCCCTCGTCTGTGGCGCGGGGGCGGTCGGGTTGCTGGCGGCCGTCTTTCTGCGGCTGCGCGACCTAGAGGTCAGCCTGGTCGCCAAGGCCGATCCCAACTCACCGGCCTTCCGGGTGGCCAAGGCGGTGGGGGCCAACCTCCTAGATGCCGAGAAGCACCCGGTCGCGGAGCTGGCCAAGGAACTGGGTCACATCGACCTTATCTTCGAGGCGACCGGGGCCTCGTCGGTGGCCATGGATGCCATCGCCGCCACCGGCCACAACGGGGTTTGCTGCCTCAGCTCGGTGACCGCCGGGATGCGCACGGTGACCGTCGATTCCGACTCCCTCAACCTGGACATGGTGCTGGGCAACAAGCTGGTCTTCGGCACCGTCAACGCCAACCGCCGACACTTCGAGGCGGCCGCCCGGATGCTGGGAGCCGCGGTGCGGAAGTGGCCTGGGGTGCTGGAGCAGATCGTGACCCGACGGGTGCCGGCGGATCAGTTCGCCGATGCCTTCGGCCGCCAGCCCGACGACATCAAGACCGTGATCAGCTTTTCCGGAGGTTGACGCTGATGTTCCCTCAGTCACGGGGGCGGTTCAGCCGCCAGGCGCACTGCGACCTGCCCGAAGGCACCTACGAGGAGGAGTTCGGACGGCAGGGGTTCTTCGGCCCGGTCTCGCATCTCTACCACGCGCACGCCCCGACCGAGTGGTTGCGGATCGAGGGGCCGCTTCGGCCTCGCGCTTATGACCTGCGTCAGGTGGAGGTCGCCGATGCCCAGGATCCCTGGGCCGGTCTGACCCCGGTCCTGGGCAATCAGGACCTCCGGATCAAGCTCTCGCGCCGCACCGCGGCGATGCCGTACGCCTACCGCAATGCGGACAGCGACCTCATCTACTTCGTGCACCGCGGGGGCGGGGAGATGGCGACCGACTTTGGCCGGTTGACCTACGAGCAGGGGGACTACGTGGTCCTGCCCCGGGGGACCACCCACCGCGTCTTCCCTAAGGGTGAGGAGAGCTTCCTCTTGGTGATCGCCTCCAGCGAGATGCCAGAGCTGCCACCAGCCGACCGGATGGGCCAGCATTCTCCCTACGACCGGGCGGTGCTGCGTTTGCCGGAGATCCCCTTCCCGCCTGGGCCCCCCAACGCGAGCGGGGAGTGGGAGCTGGTGATCGAGCGCGAGGGGCAGTGGACCAGAGTCTTCTATCCGTTCGATCCGATCGATACGGTGGGTTGGAAGGGTGACCTGAGCGCCTTCGCGCTCAACGTCCGGGACATCCGGCCGGTCACCTCGGGAAGGTTCCACCTGCCTCCCTCGGTGCACACCACCCTGCGGACCCCGGGGTTCGTCCTCTGCACCTTCACCCCGCGAAGGGTCGAGGGGATCGACGACGAGGGGGCGGTGCGGCTCCCCTTCTACCACCGCAACATCGACTACGACGAGGTGCTCTTCTACCATGCTGGCGAGTTCATGAGCCGGGCCGGGATCGACGCGGGCATGATGACCTGGCATCCCCAGGGGATCCACCACGGACCGCAGCCCAAGGCGGTGGAGCGGGATCGGCAGCGAACCAAGACCCACCACGACGAGGTGGCGGTGATGATCGACGCGGTGCATCCCCTCCATCCCCTGGCGGGCGCCGAGCACTCGGAGATTCTGGAGTACGCCGAGTCCTGGATGCCCCAAATCGACGACGACTGAGGGGCTGAGATGCGCCTCGCCACGGTCGGGATCGGGGGTCCGCTGGGGCTGACGCCCCGGGTGGTGGCCGAGGTCGCCGACGCCCAGTCGGGCGCCCCTCGGCTGGTGGACGTCACCGCCGCCGGCGAGCTCTGGTGGGCCACTCAGGGCTCGGGGGATCCGGTCCGCTGGGCTCAGGCAACCTTCCCCCCCGATCTAGCCAAGCTGCTGCAGGGCGGCCGCCGGGCGCTGGAGATGGCTGGGGAAGCGATCGAGCAGGCCTCCCAGCACCCACCGGACCAAGTGGCCCCTTCGGGCAGCCGGCTTCGCTACCGGCCCGACGCGGTGGAGCGACTACCCCTGTTGCGCCCCCCCCTGCTCCGCGACTTCTACGCCTTCGAGGAGCACGTGGCGGCCGGGGCCCGCCGCCGGGGGGAGCCCATCCCGGAGCCCTGGTACCGCCGGCCGGTCTACTACAAGGGCAACCCGGCGACGCTGCTGGCCCCAGGGGCGGAGGTGCCCTGGCCCGCCTACACCGATGCCCTCGATTACGAGTTGGAGGTGGCCTGCGTCCTGCTCTCTGGCGGCCGGGACCTCAGCCTGGACGCGGCCAGGCAGGCGATCGCCGGCTACGCGGTCTTCTGCGACTTCTCGGCACGGGACATCCAGGCGGATGAGATGCTGGTCCGGCTAGGGCCGGCCAAGTCCAAGGACTTCGCCTCGGGGCTCGGTCCCTGGCTGGTCACCGCCGACGAGCTGGGCGATCCCGACCAGCTCGAAGTGGGCGCCTACCTCAACGGAGAGCGGGTCGCCCAGGCCCGGCTGGGCGACGCCCGCTGGTCCTTCGCCGAGATGGTCTCCTACGCTTCGGGGGCGGAACCCCTGGAGGCCGGCGAGGTGCTGGCCAGCGGGACCGTGGGAGGCGGCAGCGGCCAGGAGCGAGGCCGGTTGCTGGAGCCCGGGGATCGAATCGAGTGCGAGCTGGAGGGAGCCGGCCGGCTGGTCCACGTGATCGGTCCCCGCCACGGAGGTGGGGGGGAGCTGGTGGCGAAGCCTCCCCAGGGCTGAGCGGCGGTACAGGCTACAATCGAACTCCCTGGGGCGGTTGATCCTATGCCGTTCCTCGTTCAGTTCGGAGGTCGGAATTTTGGCAAGACGCTCGATGGGTGGCCGTGCTCGCCGCGGCCCCTCGCGCCCTCGGGTCTCCCGGGTGACTCCCGTCGAGGAGCGGAAGGAGGAGACCATCGAGATTGAGGGCACCGTAGTCGAGCCTCTGCCCAACGCCCAGTTCCGGGTGGAGCTCCAGACTGGCCAGACGGTCCTTGCCTACATCTCCGGCAAGATGCGCAAGCACTACATCCGGACTTTGATCGGGGATAAGGTGAAGGTCGAGCTCAGCCCCTACGACCTGACCCGGGGCCGGATCACCTTCCGCTACAAGTAGCCGACGCCGCGTTCGGCAAAGTAGGCCACGGTGCGCCGCAGCCCCTCGGGGAGCGCCACCCGGGCGGTCCAGCCCAGTCGGGTTGCGGCCAGTGAGCAGTCGAGGCAACTGCGCCGCTGTTCGCCAGCCCGAGCGGGGCCGTGGAGCGCGGCAGGTGGCGGCCCACTTTCCCCGCGCAGCTCGGTGACCGCCCGGCCCAACTCCTCGGTCACCTCCACCACGGTCGTCTCCCGGCCGGTGCCGATGTTGTACTGCCCCACCGGACCTTGGAGCAGCCGCAGGGAGGCGTCGACCAGATCCTCCACAAAGACATAGTCGCGGGTCTGCCGCCCGTCCCCATTGATTACGGGCGCCTGGCCAGCCAGCAGGAGGCTGGTGAAGATGGCGATCACCCCCGCCTCCCCGTGGGGGTCCTGGCGGGGGCCATAGATGTTGCCCGGACGCAGCGCCGCCGTCTCCAGGCCGAAGGAGTGGGCGAAGGCGGTGAGGTACGCCTCCCCCGCCGCCTTGGCGGCGCCGTAAGGCGAGGCCGGCCGAAGCGGATGCGACTCCGGGGTGGGTACGTCTTCGGTGTCACCGTAGATGGCGCCGCCGGAGGAGATGAAGACGACGCGATCGACCCCGGTCCGAGCGGCCGCCTGGAGCAGCTGCACCGTCCCCATGACGTTGACCTCGGCATCGGAGAGGGGATCGCTGACCGACCGGCGGACATCGATCTGAGCCGCTAGGTGATAGATGACTTGGGGGCGCTCTTTGGCGATCACCCGCTCGATCCACGCGCTGGTAACACTAACCTCGTAAAAGCGCGCCCGATCGCTTACTTGCTCCCGACGGCCGCTGCTCAGGTCATCGATAACTGCGACCTGGTGGCCCTCCTGGAGGAGACGATCGGCGAGGTGGCTTCCGATGAATCCTGCCCCCCCGGTCACCAGCACCCTCACGACGATCCGGGGTCCAGGGGAGGCGGCGCTGGCCCCCTCGGCGTCCGTCGCTGCTTCGGCGGCTGACCGTCCCCCTGGTCGACTCGGTCCCGCAGCCCCCCGAGCGGCCGGGGCAAACGTCGGGTCATTCCTTCCCGATTGCGTCGGGACTGGAGTTCGGCCAGCCGCCGGCGCTGGTTCAACTGTCCGGACGCCACCGAGGTTGAGCGTTCCAGTGGGGGCCTGGTGTCCCACCGCCGCACGTAGAAGGCGCCCTTGAGGGCGGTGTAAGGGATGGCGCAGATCTTGTGCTCCCCGCTCTTGGCGTCGATGATGTCCCACACGGAACCGAACCTTTGCAGGGAGGCGGGAGTCACCACATGGGCCCGCAGCACCTGACCGTCGATGAAATGCAGCGCCACCCGGGCCAGCTGGTGGAGGTCGACCGCGCTGCCGGGCTGAGCCACCTTGATGAGGTCGATCTGGCGCAATCCGCTGACCGGTATCAGCGCCTGGCGGGCGTTGCCGTCCAAGGTGTGCAGGTCCAAGTCCACGAAGGGGTCGTCCATCTGCAGCAGAGGGAGCTCTCCGTAGAGGAGTTCGCCGTCCAAAAATGACACGACCACTTCCAGCACAGGCCGTCAACCTCCACCCAAACGGGAGCCGCCAGTTGCCGTTGCCGCTTCGGCCCACCTGTCATCGGAAAGTAAGGCCGGCGTCACTCCTTCGCTACCGGCTTGGATCCAAGGCCTGGATCTGGACGACTACGGTGGGAGACATCATAGGGCTGGCGCCTGACGGCGGTCTCGGAGTTCTCCACCCACCACTCCACCTGGCGCAGAACGTCCGGGGCAATCGGGACGGCCACTTCATCTGACCAGGCAGGGCATGCAGATTGGCCAACCAACCCCCCCCGCGCCGCCGCGTACGCCGCAAGTCCTTCACCGCCCAGTTCGCGTTGGTGCTGGTGGCGGTGGGGCTGGCGACCGCCGTGGTGGCTGGCGTGGTGGCCTGGGTCGAGACCCAGCAGGCGCGCGCCCAGCAGGAAACCCAAGCCGGGCTGGGGGCCTCCCGGCTGGCCGGCACTCTGGTGCGGATGCAGACCGCCACTGCCTCGCAGCGGTTCGCCTGCGAGGTGGCGGCCTTGCCCACGACCGCCAAGGCCTACGCCGTGGGCCCCTCGAGCCTGGCCACCATCGCCAAGGCGGCGGTCGCCAACGCGAGTCCTGACCAGGTCCTGATCTTTCTGGGCAGCAGCGGTCAGCTCCTCGCCCAGGCACCGGCCGGAGCCGTCACCCTGCCCAAGCTGGGGTCCACCGCGGGAGCGTCCAATTGCGCCGACCCGGGTAAGGTCGGCTTCTACTTCGCCGCTAGTGCCCGCCACCTGGTGGGGGTGGGAGTCGCCGCAGTGGGGGGGAGCGGGACGTCTCCCGGCCGGGTGGTGGTGCTGACCCCGGTCACCGCCGATGTGCTGAGCTATGCCCAACAGCTGGTGGACACAGCCGGGCTCCACTCCTCGACCGCCCTCATGGTGGGGGGGAAGCTGGCCTTGCCCGCTCGAGTCGGCCCCACCACGTACCAAGCCGGGGCCACGCTGCCCGGCTCGCTGCTGTCGGTCTTGGGGGGTGAGAGGCGGGTCGGTCAGGCGTCGGTCGACGGTACCCAGTTCGCGGTGTCCGAGCAGCCGCTGCACGGCGAGAACGGCCTGGCGGTCGCCGACTTGCTGGTGTTGGAGTCAGGCGGTGGTATCAGCGTCACCCTTGCTGATCTGGCGCTGCCGCTGGCGCTGGCCGTGGCTGGCGTCCTCCTGCTGGGGATGGTGGTGGTGTTCTTACTGGTGGAGCATTTCCTGAACCGGCCGTTGCGGCGGCTCGACATCGCCGTACAGCGGTTGGGTCTCGACGCCTATGCGGCTCCCGTCAACATCGAGGGAGGGGCCGAGGAGATCACCCGGCTCGCCGCCAATTTCGAGTTGGTGCGCAAGCAGCTCCGCCGCCAACTTTTGATCGCGACCGGACGCACCGTGATCGCCTCTACCTTGACCGGTAGCGCGCCTTTGGACCAAGCGCTGGACCAAGTTTTGCGCAGCCTGGTCGACCTCCTCGGCGCCGACATCGCCATGATCCTGCTCCGGCCCCAAGCGCAGATGCCCCGGGGTTTCGTGCTCTCGACTGGGGTGGCCGAGCCAGCGCTCACCTGGGCAGATCTGGAGGGTACCGACGGGATCATCGGCAGCCTGATCCGCCAACCCCGCTTCCTGGCCCGTACCCACCTCAGTCCGGAGGAGCGCGGGACGCCCGAGGAGCAGATGGGACTCAAGGACTGCCTGGCCGAACCGATGCGTTCTGAGGACCACGACCTCGGGCTGCTGCTGGTGGGCAACAAGCGCAAGCCCTACATCGACGAGGACTACACGCTCTGTCGGGGGGTCGCCGACCAGATCGTGGTCGCAGTCGATAAGAGCACGCGCCTGGCGGTGACTCAGCGGGAGGCGACCACCGACGAGATGACGGGTCTGTACAACTACCGCTTCCTGGTGGGATATCTCGACCAGCAGGTGAATGTCGCCGAGCGAGCCAGTTCACCCCTGTCAGTGCTGATGCTCGACCTGGACCATTTCAAGGCGGTCAACGACTCCCACGGACATCCCGCCGGAGACCGCCTGCTGCGCCAGTTCGCAGGGCTCATGGTGGAGACCATTCGTAAATCCGATCTGGCCGCCCGCTACGGGGGAGAGGAGTTTGTGGTGGTGATGGCCAACACTGCTCGCGGCGACGCGGAGGTGGTGGCCGACAAGATCCGGTCGGCGGTCGAGGAGATGACGGTCCGGCTGGATGACGGCACCGAGGTCCAGATCACCGTCAGCATCGGAGGGGTCACCTTCCCGGAGGGGTCGAAAGGTGCACGCAACCTGCTCGACCTCGCCGACCGCGCCCTCTATGCCGCCAAGCGCAACGGCCGCAACCGCGTCGAGTTCTTGGACCTGGCGGCGACGGCGGGAGAACCGGTCAGCACCTGAACCAAGCCCGCATGCCAGCCCCTAGCATGGGCTGCGACTCATGACCGCCGTCATCGACCTGCGCAGCGACACCGTGACCCAGCCCTCGCCAGGGATGCGCCAAGCGATGGCCAATGCCGAGGTGGGCGACGACGTCTTCGGCGAGGATCCCACGGTGCGGCGACTGGAAGAAAGGGTCGCCCACCTGCTGGGCAAGGAGTCCGCGCTTTTGTGCCCCAGCGGGACCATGGCGAATCTGATCGGAGTCGCCAGTGCGACCAGACCAGGGGAAGAGGTGCTAGTGGACTGCGAATCGCACATCCTGCACTACGAGCTGGCCGGGACGGCCACGATCGCCGGCGTGCAGCTGCGCAACTTTGACGGACACGTCGCCGGCTGTCCCACGCCCGCCCAGCTGGCTTCCCTGCAGCGGCTGGCTGACCCGGACCACGAGCCGCGCACGGCGCTGCTGTGTCTAGAGCAGAGTCATAACCGTCGGGGTGGGACGGTGACCCCAGTCACTGAACTTCGCCTTGCCTCCGACGCGGCCCATCGCATGGGGCTCTTAGTCCATCTCGACGGCGCCCGGCTCGCCAACGCCGCCGCCAGCTTGGGCGTGCCGATGACCGAGCTCTCCGACTGTGCCGATTCGGTGACCTTCTCTCTGTCCAAGGGGATGGGTTGCCCGGCCGGCACCCTCTGGGTGGGCTCCGCGGAGGCCCGGCGGCGCGCCCACACCTGGCGCAAGCGCCTAGGCGGTGGAATGCGTCAAGTGGGGATCCTGGCCGCGGCCGGAATCTTCGCCCTCGACCACAACCTCGATCGGCTCCCCGATGACCACCGCAAAGCCCGGCAGCTGGCGGCGACGCTCCAGTCCATCCCCGGGCTGCGGGTCGACCTCCAGGCGGTGCAGACCAACATCGTGCTGCTGGAGACCGACGAGGACGCCAACCTCATCGTGGCGCGCGCCCAACAGCAAGGAGTGCTCACGGTTCCCTTCAGTGCGCACACGGTTCGCTGCGTGACCCACCTCGACGTGAGCGGGGAGGATGTCGCGGAGGCGGGCGAGCGGTTGCAGAGCGTTTTCGCAGCCTGATCTAAGCAGCACCTGGCAAAAAGAAAGGAGCGGGCCTCGCGACCCGCTCCTGCGCATTTGTAGCTCCCTGAGCGGGCGCTCTCTCAGGCGGCGGCCGACCCTCCGGGTTTGGCCAGAGTCACCCGACCGCGACGCTTAGCCGGGCGACGGGTCGCCTTGGGCGCCGCCGCGGCGCGAGTAGTCCGGCGTGCGGCGGTCTTCCTCGGTGTCCTGGCGGTCCGGGTCGCGGCGGCGCGGCGCGGCGCGGCCGAGGCCGAGGCCGCTTTGCGTGCCGTCCGGCGCCGGGTGGTCGCGCGGGCCGGTGCGGTGCGGGTGGTGGTGCGTCGCCGCGCCGCAGTCGGGCGGGCGGTGGTCCGGCGGGTGCGGGTCGCGGGCCTCGCCGTAGCCGTACGCCGGGTCGTGCTGCGCCGGGCTGGTTTGCGCGCGCTCCGAGGAGCAGCCGCACTGCGGGTGACTGCTGAGGCGAGCTTCTTCTCAATGTCGGCCAGGCGCTTCTCTAACGCCTTGAGCTGGGAGGCGATCGCCCGGTTCAGCGCCGCGGCGCTGGGAGCGGTGCGGGTGGTGCGCCGCGCGGTGGTCCGCCGAGCCGAGCTGCTGCGTGCGGTCGTGCGTGCGGCGGTTCGCCTGGTCGCCGGCCTTCGCGTGGTTCGAGTGGCAGCGCGCGCGGTCGTGCGCCTGCTGCCAGTTTTCCTTGGCGTTCGGGGCATAGGTCGGGTTCCTCCTAGATTGCTTCGGCGCAAGATCCTTGAGCGCCTGGACGTTCAGGTTGGTTCCTGATTATTGTTGCCGGTTGTGATTGTGACGTGGGTGAGAGCGCGCTAAACCGGGTGGTCGCACGGTCGCATTAATCCAATTGTGCCACACAATCGTGGATGAGCGTCACAATGTCAACCACTTTTGGGCCCTTGGGGAAAGTGTTACGGGGTCGTCGCACCTCCTGGATTGCCCCCAAACGCCTGGGCGTGGCACTCCTATACTGACGCGGTGATCGCGGTCGCCCCCATGCCGGGAAGCGAAGACCTATACAGCACCGCCCAGCACCGAGTAGATCAGGCGGCCGAGATGCTGCATCTCGACGACGAAGCCCGCTTCGTTCTGCGCGAAGTCAAGCGGATCTTCCAGGTGCACTTCCCAGTAGTCCTGGACGACGGCTCGGTGGAGGTCTTCGTGGGCAACCGGGTTCACCACAACATCGCCCGCGGACCCGCCAAGGGCGGGATTCGCTATGAGCGGGACGCGACTTTGGATCAGACCAAGGCGCTTGCCATGGCGATGAGTTGGAAGACCGCCTTGATGTCCCTGCCCTTCGGCGGCGCGGCGGGCGCGGTATGCGTCGATCCTCACCGCATGAGTCTGCGCGAGCTGGAACGGCTCACCCGCCGATTCACCACGGAAATCAGCCTGCTGCTGGGACCGGAGCGCGACATCCCTGCCCCCGACATTGGCACCGGACCCCAGATCATGGCCTGGATCATGGATACCATCTCCATGCATCAGGGCTTCTCGGTCACGGCGTCGGTTACGGGCAAACCGATTGAAGCGGGTGGTTCGTTCGGTCGGGTGGAGGCCGCAGGACGCGGCTTGGCCATCATCCTGGTGCATGCCCTGCGCAACACGGGGCTGAGTTTGGAAGGCGCAACCGTGGCGGTGGAGGGTTTCGGCAAGGTGGGACGCACCTGCGCGCGACTTTTGAGTGAGGCCGGTTGCCGGGTGGTCGCGGTCTCTGACAGTCATGAGGGGTGGCACTGCGAGCGCGGCCTGGACCTGGGGCGACTGGAGGAGGTCAAGGTCGGAGGAGGACGGTTGGCTGACGCCCAGGTGCCGGGTGAGTTGATCACGCGAGAGGAGCTGTTGGCTTTGCCGGTCACGGTGTTGGTTCCGGCGTCGGTGGAGTCCACCATCAACAGCTCCAACGCTAACCAGGTGCGCGCGCGCATCGTGGCCGAGGGAGCCAATGGACCGATCACCCCCGCGGCCGAGGCGGTGCTCGTCGAGGACGGCATCGTGGTGGTTCCCGACATCCTCGCCAATGCAGGTGGCGTTACGGTGTCGTACTTCGAGTGGGTGCAGGACCTGCAATCGTTCTTCTGGGATGAGAAGGAGATCAACATCCAGCTAGAGCGCGCGATGCTGCGCGCCAGCGAACAGGTCTGGGCCTATCACGCGCGCCAGAAAGTTTCACTGCGGGAGGCGGCCTACCTGATCGCGGTGGGCCGGGTCGCGCGCGCGGCCAAGGCTCGCGGGATCTATCCCTAGCGGGCTAGCTCCAGGAAGGGAACTGGCTTCTGCTGCGGTTGGTCGCAGGGCGGCTGGTACTCGAAGCGGTACCCGGCCCCGATGACGGCGTGCAGGTAGTGGGCGCCGTCCTCTCGCGGCTGGACCTTGCGGCGCAGCCGGTAGAGGTGCGCATCCAAGGAGTGCACCCGGTAGGGATCGCGATTGCGCCAGACCTCGGCGATGAGCTCTGGCCGGGGCACCACCGCTCCTGACTGACGTGCCAGGGTGACCAGGATCTTGAACTCGGTCGGCGTTAGCGCCACCGGCCGACCGTCGCGGCGAACCTCGTGCCGACCCAAGTCGATGGTCAGCCCGGGAAACCGCAGACGCTCGATGTTCCCTGCCTCGCGGGTGAGCTGGGCCCGGCGCAGCCGGGCGTTGATCCGAGCCACCAACTCGCGAACTTCAAACGGCTTGCGTAGGTAGTCGTCAGCACCCACCTCCAAGCCCACGATGACATCCTGGGGTTCTTGGAGGCAGCTAATCATCAGCACGGTGACCTTGGCCCCGGCGGAGCGCAGTCGGCGGCAGACCTCGACCCCGCTCATGTCGGGGAGCACCAGGTCGAGCAGCACCAGATCGGGCTCGGTCTCCAGGATGAGTCGGAGCCCGGCGGCGCCGGTAGCGGCGCTGACCACCGAGTACCCGTTCTCGGCGGCGATCAACTCCACCAGCCGGAGAATCGCGGGGTCGTCATCGATGACCACGAGCTTGGCGGCTGCCAAGCCCGGCGATGCGCCGGCCACCCCCCACTCACCTTCAGCGTCGATAGTGGCGAATTGGCTCACGCACCGATTGTGTCCCCGCGGGCGCTGATCGGCCCATCGAGGTCTGGGCACGGGTGAGTAACAAGCTGCACGGGGGGTGTGACAGCGAAGGGGCGCTCCGCGAGTTCAGTTAGGATGACTCGGGGGGTAATTGGGAGCGGTAGATGAAGAGTCCTTTAAAGAGTCTTCTCGGTTGGGCGGGGAGGCGCCGCTTGGGCGCCGTCCTGGCCGGCAGCGGAGTTCTCTTGATCGGGGCCGGCTTGGCCATCTTCGTCCCGCCTCTGGTAGGCGTTCTCCAGCGCTCCCACGCGGACACCCAGGCCCTCAAGAAATGGAAGGACCCGGGCGCCGCCCTCAGCACACAGCTGCCCAAGGTCAAGACCATCCAGCAGCCGGGGTCCAGCCCGGTGGCCACCGCTCCTAGTTGCGGCAGCGGCTCCCCCACGTCAGAGTTCGCCCTGGTCGACTTCCCCAGCCTCTCCGGAATCGAGGGAGTCGCTGGGAACGGGAACTGGTCTTTGCTCCTATCCCGCTCAGCCGTTCACTACTCGACCACTCCCGACCCCGGGCAGCCGGGCAATGGAATCTACGCCTTGCACCGGGAACCCAACTTCGAGCCGCTGGGAACCCTCCAGACGGGTGACACCATCGTTATCACCAGCCGTGCTTGCCAGCAGTTCACCTATGTGATCACCGACGTGTGGACCGAGTACCCCTCCCAGGTCACCCAGCTGCAGCCGATCAGCCACGGAACCTGGATCACCGTGATCACCTGCACCCCGCTCTGGATCGATACTCAGCGGCTGGTGTTCCGAGCGGAACTCCAGAGCACCTAGCGCGCTCCGGAGGGCGTGTCAGCCTCGGCGCCTGCCACTACATGGTGGGGACGCGCTGTGCGGTACCCACTAGATGCAGCGTCCTCAAGAGGGACGGCCCGCGCCCATCTGATATGCTGGATCTCGGGTTGGCGCACGGTTTGGTGGTCCCCGCGCACCCCGACCAACGGAGGGAGCCTTGCTTGGACATCGAACTAGGAAGAGGTAAACGAGCAAGGCGGGCCTACGGGTTCGACGAGGTGGCCCTGGTGCCCGGCAAGGTCACCATCAACCCCGACGAGATCGACATCCGGCTACTCATCGGGGAAGTCGAGCTCTCGGTCCCCATTCTGGCGGCGGCCATGGACGGGGTGGTCGACGCTCACTTCGCAGTAGCGATGGGCAAGCTGGGGGGACTGGCCGTCCTCAACTTGGACGGGATCAACTGCCGTTACCCCGATGTGGCCGCGATCTATGAACAGATCGCCGAAGCGCCTCGAGAGCGGGTCAACGGGCTGCTGCAAGACCTCTACCGCGAGCCGGTCAAAGATGAACTGATCGCGCAGCGCATCGAGGAGATCAAGCGGGAGGGGGTGGTCTGCGGGGTCTCGACCTCGCCCGCCGATGCCGAGCGCAAGCTCCCCATCGTCAGTGAGGCCGGGGCCGACGTCTATTTCGTCCAGGGGACGGTGCTGACCGCCAGGCACATTTCACGCTCCTACCGGCAGCTCGACTTCGCCCAACTGGTGAGGAACTCCAAGATGCCGATCGTGGTCGGCAACTGCGTCGAGTACTACACCGCGCTGGAACTGATGGGCACCGGGGTAGCGGGGATCCTGGTCGGCGTAGGCCCGGGCGCTGCCTGCACCACTCGCGGCGTGCTGGGGATAGGAGTCCCCCAGGTCACGGCCACCGCCGATGTCGCCGCCGCCCGGCATGACCATCGCCGGGCCGGCGGCCAGCCGGTGACGGTTATCACCGACGGCGGAATGAGGGTGGGCGGGGACGTGACCAAGGCGCTGGCCTCGGGGGCTGACGGGGTCATGATCGGTTCGGTCTTCGCCTCCGCCGAGGAGGCTCCGGGACACGGCAACCACTGGGGCATGGCGACCCCCGACGCCAACCTGCCCAGGGGCACCCGGATCAAGGTGGGCACCAGGGCCACCCTGCGTGAGCTCCTCCTGGGCCCGGCCCGGGTCGACGATGGCACCCAGAATTTCCTCGGCGCAATCAAGTCGGCGATGGGCGTCTGCGGGGCTCGGACCATCGAGGAGTTCCAGCAGACCGAGCTGGTTATCGCACCCTCCATCCTCACCGAGGGCAAGCTCTTCCAGCAGGCCCAGCAGGTCGGGATGGCCCGCTGAGGTGAGGCCCGGGAGGCGAAGATGACCACCACCGCCCTCCCGCGTTCGAACCCGGCCGGGTCCGACTTGGGGCTCGCGGCGGGGACCGACACCATCTTGGTCTTGGATTTCGGCTCCCAGTACACCCAGCTGATCGCGCGCCGGATCCGCGAGCTCAACGTCTACTGCGAGCTGGTCGCCGGCACCGCCCCGGCCAGCGAGATCGCCCGCCGTCGTCCGCGCGGACTGGTCCTAAGCGGCGGGCCTTCCAGCGTCTACGATGAGGGAGCCCTTCACCCCGATCCCGCCATCTATCAGCTGGAGATCCCCATTCTGGGGATCTGCTATGGGATGCAGCTCTTGGCCAACGATCTGGGCGGGCGGGTGAAACCGTCGCAGCGGCGCGAGTACGGCTTGGCCTCAGTGGTGGTCGACAGCGAGGACGGAGTCTTCGCCGGACTGCCCACCGAGATGTCGGTCTGGATGAGCCACGGCGATGTGATCGAAGCGCTGCCCGCGGGCTTCCGCTCGGTGGCGCACACGGTCAACAGTCCGGTCGCAGCCATGTCGGGGCCGGGCGGCCGGATCGGCATCCAGTTTCATCCCGAGGTGGCGCACACCCCCCAAGGCATGGAGTTGCTGCGCAACTTCCTCTACGGCACCTGCGGCTGCCGCGGTGGCTGGGAGGCGGAGAGCTTCGTGGAGCAGGCGGTGCAGGAGATCCGTGAGAAGGTCGGCAAGGAGCAGGTCATCTGCGCTCTCTCGGGGGGCGTCGACTCGGCGGTGGCGGCCACTTTGGTCCACCGCGCCGTGGGCGACCAGCTCACCTGCGTCTTCGTCGACAATGGGCTGCTCCGCCGGGGCGAGGGTGATCGGGTCATCGAGGCCCTGGGTCGGAGCATGAAGATGAAGATCGTGCGGGTGGAGGCCGAGGAGCGGTTCCTCCACGCCCTCAGGGGGGTGACCGACCCTGAGGAGAAGCGACGGATTGTGGGCCGGGAGTTCATCGCGGCTTTCGAGGAGGAGACCAGGCGGCTGGGCGGGGTGCTCTTCTTAGCTCAGGGAACTCTCTATCCCGACGTGATCGAGAGCACCGCGGCCGACACTTTCGGCGCCCAAAAGATCAAGACCCATCACAACGTCGGTGGGCTACCGGAGGGCATGAGCTTCTCTTTGGTGGAGCCGCTGCGCTACCTCTTCAAGGACGAGGTGCGCCGGGTGGGCCGGGCCCTGGGGATGCCCGACGATGTCATCCAGCGTCAGCCCTTCCCGGGACCGGGGCTGGCCATCCGGATCATCGGCGAGGTGACCCGAGAGCGGCTGGAGACGGTTCGGAGCGCAGACTGGGTGGTGATCGACGAGATCAAGCGTAGCGGGCTCTACCACCGGGTCTGGCAGAGTTTCGCGATCCTGACCCCGATCAGCAGCGTTGGGGTCATGGGTGACTTTCGCACCTACGCCAATGTGGTGGCAGTGCGGATCGTGCAGTCCGATGATGGGATGACAGCCGACTGGGCCAGGGTTCCCTACGACGTCCTGTCCGACATCAGCCGTCGCATCGTCAACGAGGTGCCCGGGGTGAACCGAGTCGTCTACGACATCAGCAGCAAGCCACCCTCGACCATCGAGTGGGAGTGACCGAACCTCCAGACAGCCGAACTCTGCACGTGCTGGTGGTGGGCGGCGGGGGCCGGGAGCACGCCCTGGCCTGGGCCTGCCGGCGAAGTCCCCGGGTCACGAGGGTCACCTGCGCCCCTGGGAATGCCGGCACGCTCTTGGTCGGAGAGAACCGGGCGGTGGCGGCGACCGATGCGGCGGGGCTGGTGGCCTTGGCCCGGACGGAAGGAGTCGATCTCGTGGTCCTCGGTCCGGATGCCGCCGTCGCGGCCGGGGTCGGGGATGCTCTGGAAGGGGCCGGGATCCGCTGCTTCGGCCCGGGCCGGGACGCGGGCCGGCTTGAGAGCAGCAAGATATTCGCCAAGCAGGTGATGCAGCGCGCGGGGGTGGCCACCCCCGGGTTCGCCAGCTTCTCCGACCATCCGCGCGCACTGGAGCACCTCCGCCACCGGGGCGCCCCGGTGGTGGTCAAGGCGGACGGCCTGGCGCTAGGCAAAGGCGCGTTCGTGTGCCGCACGAGGGAGGAGGCCGAGGCGGCCCTCGACTTGCTCTTGTTGCGCGGGGCGCTGGGCCCGGCGGGCGCGACGGTGCTCATCGAGGACTGCCTCCAGGGAGAGGAGGCGTCCTTCTTCGCTATCTGTGACGGGGAGTCCGCGGTGATGCTGCCTCCGGCTCGCGACTACAAGCGAGCTTTCGACCAGGACCGGGGCGGCAACACCGGCGGCATGGGCGGCTACGCTCCGGCCCCGCCAGAGGGATGGCCTGAGCTCAACCAGAGAGTTCGGCAGGAGGTGGTCGAGCCGACCCTTAAAGAAATGGTCCGGCTGGGCACGCCCTATCGCGGCTGCCTGTACGTGGGCGCCATGCTGGTCGGCCGGCAGATTCAGGTCCTGGAGTTCAACGCGCGCTTCGGCGATCCCGAGACCGAGGTCCAGCTGCCCCTGCTTCCCGACCCCCTGCCGCTGCTGTGGCAGAGCGCCCTGGGACAGCTGGATCTGCCTGACCCGGAGCCGCTGGCGGGGGCCTGCGTCGGGGTGGTGGCCGCCCGCGAGCCTTATCCGGCAGCGGTGGAGACCGGCGGAGAGGTGCTCGGCATCGCGGCCGCCGAGGAGCTGGGGTGCTTGGTGTTCCACATGGGGACGCGGCCGGGTGCGGGCGGAACGGTTGAGGTCGGCGGAGGTCGGGTGTTGATCTGCACCGCGGTTGGCGCCGACCAGGTTGCCGCCCGCCGCCAGGCATACTCGGGGCTGGCGGCGATTAGCTTTGCCGGGATGCGGTACCGTCATGACATCGGGGCCTGATCCGGGCCACGCCCAGCTGGCGGCCGGCGGCGCCGCAGTTTGAACCGACTCCTTTTCGAGGTACGCCCCCTTGTTGGACGCCACTCCGTCCATTGATCCGGCGGCTCACGACTCCCGGAAGGTGCGCGCGGTGCTCCGCGCCAAGCTGCGCCAGCTGGCGGCCGAGGAGTCGTCCCTGGAGGTAGCCACCCCGGAGCCGGGAACCCAGGTGCAGTACGGCAAGCGCGCCGGCGATCACGTCGCCGAGGCGGCAGATCGGATGGCCCGATCCCGGACGGCAGGCGAATTGGAGAAGTTGGAGGAGGAGGTGCGAGCCGCTCTGTCCAAGTTGGATGCCGGCACCTACGGCCGCTGCGATGACTGCCAGAGACCCGTCCCCGAAGCCCGACTGGAGGCTCTGCCCTGGGCCATCAGATGCCTCGACTGCCAGTCGCGACTGCGCCGCTAGCCCTCGCACTTAAGAAGTCTGCTAGTGACCACCGTTGGCCCTCCGGTTGGTCTCCTGGATCCCCGTGCGACAGGTGCCGTGGTCGAAGCGGCGCCGGGCGGGAGCGGCTCGCAGCTCCCCCGGTCGCGGAGGGCCGCAGTCCCGCCACTCGGACGCGGGCGGATCAGCCGACGTCTACTCGCGACCAACTTCCGTCCAGCGCCGCCCGCCGGGCCCCCCGCTGAGCGAGTTGCTGGGAGCGGTGGGGGACCGCGAGCCTCCGTACCTCGTCGCTGAACCGGACCGAGCAATCGCACCCCCCACCGGGGTGAGGTTGCCCGAGCTCGACCTGTAACCGGAGACGCGAGCACCACGTTTTCGGTGCAATGGTTGCGCGGCGTGCTGCTAACCGACGGAGGTTTGAACTAATCGCCCTCTCCTCCTGGGGGACCGCCTTGGCGGCATCGGCGCTCACGGCGGTCGTCGCGGGAACCATTGGCGTGGCCCCAGCAAGCGGAGGGATACCAGGCGCCATGGTTTCCGCCAGCGCGGCGTCGACGCCCGCTACCCCCGCTCCGCCAACTCTCAGCGACGTCGCCTTCGCCAGCCCCAAGACGGGCTGGGTCACCGTCCAGGGCCAGCCCAGCGGGGCACTAGGGGGGCAGATTCTGGTGACCACTGATGGGGGCCTGAGCTGGCGGTCGCAGTGGGCGGGCGCGGCGATCCCGACTCAGCTGGTGGTGGGCGGCGCCGGGCAGGCCTGGGTGCTGGCCCAGACCGGACCCGGCTGCAACGGCTCGCCGACTTTGTCTACCTGCGGTGCGGAGGTGCTGGGCACCTCGAACGCGGGCCAGACTTGGAACGCGCTGGGGAGCATTCAACACGATGGCGTGGAGCAGATCGCATTCTCGAAGCCGACGCTGGGGCTGGCTGCTGGCATGAGCCATTGCCCCGGCCAGGACAACCCCGCGACAGGCCTACCTGCCCTCTGTCCTGGGGCGGTGCTGATCTCCACCAACGACGGCCACAGCTGGCAAACCTCACTCAGCACGGCCGGACCGGTCATCGCGGTGGCCCAGTCTCCGGGCACGCTGTGGGCGGTGGAGACCGAGCCGGGCGCGTATCCGGCAACCAGCGCTTACGGGGACGTCTCGGTGATCCGGAGCCAGGACGGGGGGCAGAGTTGGTCGACGGTCGGTTCCCTGCCGACGATGCTGGTCACCCCCGGGTTGACCGCCCGACTGCTCGTGGGAGCGGGAGGCAGCCTCTGGATCAGCCTCTTCGACCTAGATGACTGCGCCATGCAGGGATGTATCGCCACGGTCTGGCACAGCCAGGACGGTGGTAGCAGCTGGACCCACGACACCCCACCGATGACCATCCCCTGCAGCGACTCCGCGCCAGCGTCACTCCTGAGCCAGGATCCGTCCGGAGGAGTGTGGGACGCCTTCACGGTCGTACTGAGCGGCTGTCCTCCCCCCGCCAGCGTGCTCGAACAAGTTTCAGTGGCGGCGCCGGCCACGTGGCGTCAGGTGGTGAGCTGGCCGCAATTCTCGCCGATTGCCATGTCCTGGGTCTCGCCGGAAGTCGGGTATGCGGCGTCCAGAACGGCCCTGCTCCGCACACGGGACGCGGGGGCGCAGTGGACCCAGGTTCTGCCCGCCCCAGCTCCGTCTGCCCTGGTGGACGCCCTCTCCGCTCGAGTGGCCTTCGGAGCGGGTGAGGCTTCTTCCCCCGGCGTGGTGTCCGAGACCACCGACGGGGGCAAGAGTTGGGCGGTGCGGGGGACAGTCCCGGGGACCATTACCGGGTTGGACTTCGCCAGTGCGCGGCGCGGCTACGCGGCTACGGCAAACGAAGCTGCCGCCACCTGGAGCCTCTATCTGACGCGCGACGGTGGGCGCAACTGGGGACGAGTGGGACCAGTTCGGTATACCAGCGGGCCGGTACTCGGCCCCTGGATGTCCCGTGACGGCCAAGGAGTCCTAGTCGGATCCTTTGCCGCCACCCAGACGCAAGCCGGGGACGCCGCACCGGCGGCCTTTGTCTGGCACACGCTGGACGGTGGCCGGCAATGGACGAAGGGGGGGGCGGTCGACACGGGGTCCTCGTTGGCGGGAGTCGTCGCGGCCACTTTTCTGCCTTCCCACCTTGAACGGGGGCTGGTGCTGGTGGTGGGGGGGCCGATGGTTGAGCGCCTGGAGTCGACCAGCGACGGGGGTCTGCACTGGACCACGCTCGCGAATCCGCTGCAGCCGCAGGGGGTCCAGTGGGCCGGGCCTGACGAGTTGTGGGGTTGGTCAACCTCCGACGCCCCCGCCGCCACCCCAACCTACCTCTGGTTCTCTCGGGATGGGGGACAAAATTGGTCGCCCCGCAGTCTCCCAAAGGAGCTTGCCGGATCCATCCCGGCGAGCGGGTCGTCGGTGTCCGCGATCAACAGCCAGCAGGCGTGGTTGCTCGATGAGTCCAACGGCCAACTGTGGCGAACCTCTGACGGGGGCCACGGCTGGACCTCGGCTGGGCTTTCAGCCCTACCCTGAGCCGAGTCAGTCCAGGCTCGGGCCCTTGACGGCGCAACTCGCGATCCCCTCCCGCCCTGAGCCGAGCTGCCCCCGGCCACCGCGCCGGTGAGCCATCCCGCGCGCCCACTCTCAGAGCGAGGCAGATTACTGGCTCGGAGCCGATGCGGACCGGAATTCGCGTGGCGGCCGTCCCTCCCGTTACCCTTGGCAGTTCATGGCCCCGATCGGACTGATCGAGAGTTGCCTGCGTCACGGGCAACAGACGTTGCTCCTGAGTCGAGTCCGAACCCGGCACCTCCTCCCTCTACTTGAAAAGCTGGAAGGGTGTGGGTACGCCGGTCTGGACGTGTTTGGTGGCGCAACCTTTGAGGTGGCGCTGGAGCATCTCGGGGAGGATCCCTTCGAGCGGCTGAAGGCGATTCGAGCCAGCACCAAGACCCCCTTGTTGGGGCTGATCCGAGGCCAGTCCTTAGTTGGGTACCGGCCGCTCCCCGACGACGCGGTCGACAGCTTCGTGGCCCTGACTGCCGAATGCGGCCTGGACGTCTACCGTTGCTTCGACCCCCTCAACGACGCTCGCAACCTGGCCCACGTGGCGGAAGCGGTGCTGGCAGCTGGCAAGCACCCCGAGGGGACTTTGGTTTACACCGAGAGCCCGGTCCACTCAGTGGAGAGCTTTCTGGCGCTGGGCGTGGAGCTGGTGGGGCTCGGATACCAGAGCCTCTGCCTCTTCGACCCGGCGGGACTCTTGGGCGCCGGCTCGGCGCGAGCGCTGGTGGAAGGGCTCCGCCTGCGCACCAAGCTCCCGGTCAGCGTCCACTCCGCCACCATCACCGGCCAGGCCTCGTTTGCGTACTTAGCGGCGGCGCAGGCCGGGGCTCAGAACCTGGATGTGTGCCTCTCGCCGCTGGCTGGTGGCGCCTCGCTGCCCAGCACCGAGGGGGTCTACGCCGCCCTGAGCGGCACCGACTTCCAGCCTCGCCTCGATGAGCGACGGGTCCTGGCGGCCGCCGACTTTCTCGATGAGCTGATGCCGCTCTACGAGGCCATCGCTGACCCCAGCGGCTGGCAGTACGACTCCTCCACGCTGAGGACCCAGCTGGCTCCGTCGGTCCTGGAGCATCTGCGCCGCGAGTGCGAGAGCCAGGGGGCTCAGAGCAAGCTGGAGGCGGTGTTGGAGGAGATTCCCCGGGTCAGAGCGGAGATGGGGTATCCGCCGCTGATCACCCCGATCGCCCAGGTGGTGGTGACCCAGGCGGTGGCCAACGTCGCCTCCGGACAGCGGTACCTGACCGTGGCCCAGGAAGTCAAAGACTACTTCTTGGGTCTCTTTGGTCAGCCACCGGGCGCGGTCGATCCCGAGATTCGAAAATTGGTCATCGGAGAAGAGGAACCGATCACCGTCCGGCCGGCCGAGGTCTTGGAACCCGCCCTCGAGAGCACCCGCCGGACACTAGCGCGGCAGGGCTGGCCGGAGGCTTCCGACGCGCAATTGCTCAGCTTCCTGCTCTTCCCGGAGGCGACCACCGCGCTGCTGCGCGGAGAAGCCCGGGTGGAGCGGCTGGAGGATGAGCCGGAACCGCTTCCTCCGCCCACGGTCCCGGCGGCCCTGGTGGATGGCGGAGACCTCAGCGAGCCCATTGGCGACGCCGCGGCCATCCCCCTCTCGGCCCTGCCTTCCCCCGCGCCGTCTCCGTCTGCGGCGCCCGCGCCCACCCCGGGCGCGTCGGGGCGGCAGTTCTCGGTCGAGGTCGATGGCGAGGTGTTCGAGGTGAGGGTCACCGCCACCGATGGCGGCGGCCTGGGTGAGGGTACTGGTGGCACTTCCTCAGGATCGGCTCCAGCGCCCGCTAGTGACGGGGTGAGGGCCCCGATGCAGGGGCTGATCGCCCGGATCCCGGTGAAGGTGGGAGACCAGGTGGCGGTGGGGCAGACCGTGGTCGTGCTCGAGGCGATGAAGATGCAGAACGACATCCCCTCCGACCGAGCTGGCTCCGTGACCGCGGTCCTGGTGGCCGAGGGGCAGGTTGTGAGCCGGGGCGACGTCCTGGTCCAGGTCGCCTAGGCCCCGCAGTTGAGCCTCTTCGGGACCGTGCTGGTCGCCAACCGCGGCGAGATCGCTGTCCGGGTGATCAGGGCCTGCCGCGACCTCGGGCTCCGCTCGATTGCCGTTTACTCCGAGGCGGACCGGAAGGCCCTGCACGTCCGGATGGCCGATGCCTCGGTGGAGATTGGCCCCGCCTCCCCCCAGGAGTCCTACCTCAACTTGGACCGGATCATCGGGGCGGCCCAGCAGGCGGGGGCGGAGGCGATCCACCCCGGCTACGGCTTCCTCTCCGAGAACCCGCAACTGGCCGAGGCCTGCGCCGCCGCCGGGATCACCTTCATCGGTCCGCCCGCACAGGCCATGCTGGCCATGGGGGACAAGGTGCGGGCCCGCCAGCGGATGAGAGAGGCAGGGGTTCCCGTCGTCCCCGGCACCGACGCCATCTCCGACCAGGAGGCAGCCCTGGCGGCGGCCCGAGAGATCGGCTTCCCGGTTCTGGTGAAGGCGGCCGCCGGGGGAGGTGGCATCGGGATGCGCGCCGCCCGCGACGAAGAGGAGCTCAAGGCGGCCATCACCAGCTGCCAGGAATCCGCCCAGCGCTTCTTCGGCGACCCGCGCGTGTTCCTGGAGCGACTGGTCAGTGACCCGCGCCACATCGAAATTCAAGTGCTAGCCGACTCACTCGGTAACACCATCCACCTGGGCGAGCGCGAATGCTCGGTCCAGCGCCGCCATCAAAAGCTGGTCGAAGAGTGCCCCTCGACGGCCATCAACCCAGCGACCCGGGCGGCGATGGGGCAGGCAGCGATCAAGGCGGCTCAGTCAGTCGGTTACGTGAACGCGGGCACCGTGGAGTTCATCGAGTCGAACGGCTCCTTCTATTTCCTCGAGATGAACACCCGCCTGCAGGTGGAGCATCCGGTGACCGAGCTGGTCACCGGTATCGACCTGGTGGTGGCTCAGCTCCAGGTGGCGCTGGGGCAGCCTCTGCCGTGGCGCCAGGAGCAAATCGAGTGGCGGGGCTGGGCCATCGAATGCCGGATCAACGCCGAAGACCCCTGGCACGACTTCCAGCCCACCCCGGGACGAGTGACCTCCTATCACGAGCCCTCGGGCCCCGGGGTGAGGGTCGACAGTTCGCTCGCGGGCGCGGGGGAGGTGAGCCCCTACTACGACCCCATGATGGCCAAGCTGATCGTGTTCGGCGCGAATCGGGAGCAAGCGGTAGCCCGCGGCCGACGGGCGCTCTTTGAGTATTTGATTGGCGGGATCATCACCAACATTCCCTTTCATGCGGCGCTCCTGGACGAACCGGACTTCCTCCAGGGCAAGCTCACCACCGAATTCATTGCCAACCATCCGCTGCTCCTGCCGCGCGCCGAGGTCTGGCGTGACCAGCAGCCGCAGGCGCTGAAGCAACTCTCCTCGCCAGCACGTCAAATCGCCGCCATGGCGGCCGCCATCACCGCTGCGCAATAAGCGAACGGGAAGTCTCCTGCTTGTTGCCGTGGCAAGCGGTGGCGGCTCCGGGGATCGCGATCAGCTGCTAGCCAGTTCTTGGATGCGACTGAGCAGACGCAACATCGTCGCGCCGCGATCCAGCTCCTGCTGGTAGCTCTGAGCCGGCAGCGCGGCTGGCTACCGCCGCCCCGCCTGTCGCAGCGCGCCGTCGTCATACACGTAGCGCGAGTCGCTCGGGAGCTCGCCCCAAAAGACGGAATAGCTGCCGGCCACCAGCTCGGGCCGGGGTGCAGCCAGCAGATCGACAACCCTGGTCTGGCCATACCCGAAGGGAGTTAGCTCCTGAACACCCAGTCGCGCCGGACCCGCGTTGGCATCCTCAACGGCGAGCTCGCCGCGCAAGAAGACGGCTCAGTCAAAGTCCGAGAAAGCGGGGATGAACGAGCCATCCACTGAGCTTCCATATGCGATGAGTGCTCCTCGCCGGTGGCCAAGCACGCTACTAAAAGTAGCGGCGAGGCACTGCTTCCAGGACTCTGTCAACAGGTCGTGAGACGGCCTCGACATCCGTGCCCCCACAACTGCAGCGCCGTCTCGTTTCAGGTATACGGCGCTCCGCCGGAGCACGCCCCGTAGGCAAAGAACGCTCGCGGCACTGCGCCGCGACAGGGCTCAGCCGGCCGTGGCTGTTTGGGGCTGCAACACGACCTGGTACGAACTCTGGATGGGGGTATTGTTGATGTCCGCGAGTGGTGGCGCTACGGTCACGGTCACGGCACCCGCGGGCAGCGCGATGACGGTGACCGTTTCCGTGCGTGTCAGCGCCGCGTAGTAGTACTGCGCACCGGACACCAGCTGACCGCCGACACTGATACCGATCGACTGCGACCCGACCGTGAGGGGATTCAGGTCGGAGTCAAACTGAATTGAAAAGACGGTAGTGCCGGTGTGGCTAGAGGTCGACGCCACGCTAAGCACCAGTGGGCCAGTGGGTATCGGAGTCAGCAGGCCCGGGGAAATGTTGGTGATCAGTGTCGATGTCCCGGCAGTCTGCACGTTCACCATCTCCGGCAGGAAGGCCGGCTCGAGCGAGCTAGTGGCGTCACGCACCAAACGCAGTTCTACGCTGTACGAGGTGGCCCCCGGGCCGGTCGCGGTGGTGGAGACCGCGTAAAACCGATCAAATTTATCGGGCAGCAACAGCGATGGCGGGAGGGTGGTCCCGGGCGCGAGGAGGGCGGTGATGGCGCCCAGAGCGGACGGGCCACCGGCCACTTGGAGCTGGGCCAGGCTGGAGGCGGTCGAGAGCGCGGCCGCGGCGGCGGAGTTGGCGCTGGAGGTTGGCGGGGGACCGCCCACCAAGAGCAGGGTATCGACGCTCTGGGAGTCGGTCCCGGAGATGCTGGCGAGCGCCGACAGCTGGTCGCCCGTCGATGCCCAGACGGGGTCACTGACCGATGTGACACTGCTCAGAGTGCCGCTCACCTTCGAGTGCACGTCAAGGGCGTCCAGCTGCGACTGGCGACCGGGGGCAGTGGAGGTGTAAGCCAGGTAGGTTCCGGTGGGGTCGAAGCTGAGGTCGCTCAGCTGGACGCCTGCGGGCGCCGTCAGCAGCGCTGTGCTAGTGGCTCCTAGATCGCTGGTCGACTCGATTGCCTGGCCGCCACCGCCGGTGGAGACGTAGGCCAGCTCCGATCCGGATGAGGACCAGGCAGGCTTCCCCACTAGGTCGGTAAGCACGGTGGCGGTCCCGCTGGGGAGGGAGTAGACGGTGGGGACTCCTGCGGGGAGGGCGAAGAGCGCCTGGGCTGAGGGAGAGAGGCTGAAGAATCCGCTGGGGTCGACTTGCACCCCGGGGTCTACAGTGGTGACCTGACCATCGAGGCTGACTTCCCGGAGCTGACCGGCCGCCGCGTAAAGCAGGTCTCCGTTGTCGAGCCAGGCCAGACCGGGGTTCGATTCGGCGGAGGTCGCGAGCGTCTGGGGGGTGCCTCTGCCGTCGGCCGCCACGACCTCCAACGACAGGGCTCCGTTGCCAGCTGGCGTCCAGTAGGCGATCTCCTGGCTGTCCGGGGAGGCGACCGCTCCGAGCGCGTTGGTGGCCACCGCGGTCAGCGCAGGGCTGAGCACATAGAGGGTCCCGAATGCGGGACCGGTGGTCGAGGGGGTGTTCGCCGCCGGCGTCGGGGGCCCGGAGGGGCTCGGCGTCGGGGTGCTCGACGGGAGCGTCAGGGGAACCCCCGAGCTGAGCACCAGCAGCGCTCCGTCCGGCAGGTAGCTGAGCGAGGTGACTCCCTGGGTTACCGCGACGTGAGTTACCGAAACCACCGTTGGGATCTGGCCTTGGGGGGTCGACGGGGCTGAGCTGGTGCCGAAGGGGATCACGATTGCGGCTGCCGCCTGAGCTCCGTCCTGGGCTCGGGTGGCAGGCTGGGAGATGGTCACCACATAGCCCACGTTGGGCGCCAGTCCATGCACCGGCGAGAGCACCAGGGTCTTGGGGTTGGGCCAGTTGGCTTGGTACGAAACCGCAGGTTTGATGGTCAGCCCCTGGACGACTGCGGACTCGTCCATCGGTCGGTTGAAGCTGATCCGGATCGCCTGGGTGACCGGTAGCTGGTGATGGCCGGCGACGGCCGCTTGCACCTGTACTTCTCCCTTGTGAAGCGGAAGGGCCAAAGCTGAGGCCACTACCACCGCCACCACCGCCGCTCCGGCGATGCCCCAGGTCGCCAAGCGTGGCCGGGCCAGGCGGCGGGGCCGCGCCCTTGACTCCCGGGTGGCTCGCGCCTCCCGCATCAGGCTGGCCCGCAGTCGGGCCTGGAACTCCGGATTCGGATCCGGGGGAGGCTGCGCTTGCAGCCGGTGCCGGAGCTCCTCAGCAGCTTGCAGGAGCTCGTGGTCCGGCTGGTCGTCGGCGCCTCGGAAAATGGCCCAGAGGTCGGGATCGACTGCGTCAGGCGCCGCGGGCCGCGTTCGTCGGAACCACTGCGGGAGCCTAGCCATCTGGTTCCTCCGCCTCGACCAGCGGCGGGCGCAGAGTCGCCCGCACGGTGGCGGTGCCTCGGAAGACCAGCAGCTTGATCGCCCCCTCGCTCTTCCCCATGATCCGGCCGATCTCGGCGAGGGGCAGATCCTCCGAGTACTTGAGGGTCATCGCGGTGCGCTGCTGATCAGGCAAGGCTTCAATTGCCCGCCAGATCTGGTCCAGCCCCATCCGCTCAGCCACTTGCTCGTCGACTGCCGTCCCGGCTGCCGCCAGCTCCGGTCCACTCTCCAGGCTGTCCTCGCTCCGCTTGTGGGAGCGGTAGTGGTCGGTGATCGTGTTGATCGCGATCTGGTAGAGCCAGGCGGAGAAGGGATGACCACTCGGTCGATAGCGGCCGAGCGCCCGGAGCGCTTTGAAGAACACCTCACTGGTGATGTCCTCGGCCACCTCCGAGCTGCGCACTCGGGAGGCCACGTAGCGGTAGATCTGGGGGAAATAATGGTCATATAGCTCGCCGAAGGCTTCGGGATCGCCCTGGGCCCGGGCGATCAGCTGGTCCTCGCGATCCGGGGGAATTCTCACCGTGGCAAAACTCGGATCGGAACCACAAACGAGGTGGCGGGGCCGGCGGTTACGAATTCAGGCGCCTTGGCTGACCCCACCCGCCAACCGTACCCGCCCCGAGAGCCGGCCGGCTAGAGTTCTGGGAGCGCGGAAGCCGGGCGGCCACCTGCCGGGCTTGGGAAAGGGGGCAACCGCCCAGCCGCTGCCGCGCCCCGGGCCGGGCCGCCCCCCATGATCGACCGCCAACGGTGAAACGGGGAAGGCGGTTACGACTGCCGACGGTTCGCTCTTATTCCCCCCGACCGGGGCCGGACCGCCCATGGCGGTCGGATGGTTCCCCGGGAGGGGGACCGAGGGGCGCCGCCTATACTCATTTGAGGTGACAACGGCCCTGCCTCAGCAGCGACCCTTGCCAGGCGGTCGAGATTGATCGACCGCTACGCCCCCAAGGAATTGCGGGAGCTGTGGTCGGATCAGACCCGCCTGCGGCTCTGGCTCCAGGTGGAGCTGGCTGTCTGCGAGGCGAGAGCCGCTCTAGGGGAGATCCCCGAGTCTCAGATGGAGGCCCTTCGCCGGGCCGAGCCACCCAGCGCCGAGCGGGTCGCCCAGATCGAGTCTGAGCAGGGCCACGACCTCGCCGCCTTCGTCACTGCGGTCCAGGAGCAGCTCGGCGACGAGGGATCCCAGATCCACCTCGGCATGACCAGCCAGGACGTGGTCGACACCGCCCTGGCCTTACAGCTGCGCGAGGCCAGCCGGATCATCCTCGCTGACCTGGACCTGCTCCTCGATCGGGCCGCCGCCCTGGCCCAGCGCCACCGCCGGACCCCGATGGCGGGCCGGACCCACGGGATGCACGCCGAGCCGGTCACGTTTGGCTTCGTCCTGGCCAATCACTTCGACGAGCTGCGGCGGTCGCGACAGCGATTCCAAGCCGCCGCCGGCGAGGTGCAGGCGGGCAAGCTCTCGGGCACCGTCGGTACCCATGCCACCCTCAGCCCCGAGGTCGAGGTCCTAGCCCTCCGGGAGCTCGGCCTGGAGCCCGCGGCGATCACCACCCAGGTGGTGGCTCGGGACCGCCACGCCGCTTACCTCTGCTCCCTGGCGCTGTTGGGCGCGGTCTGTGAGCGGCTCGCCACCACCTTGCGCCACCTGCAGCGTACTGAGGTGGGCGAAGTGCGGGAGCCCTTCGGAGTGCGCCAGAAGGGATCTTCCGCGATGCCCCACAAGCGCAATCCGGTGCGGCTGGAGCAGGTCTCAGGGCTGAGCCGCCTGCTCCGGGGCTGGGCGGTGGCCGGGCTGGAGGATGTGGCCCTCTGGCACGAGCGGGACATCTCGCATTCCTCGGTGGAGCGGGTGGCCTTGCCCGACGCGACCATGGCCAGCGCCCACATCCTCCGCACCCTGACCCAGGTGCTAGAGGGGCTCCAAGTGGACGAGGCGGCGATGCGAGCCAACCTGGAATGGCGGGGTGAGATCTCCCGAAGCCAACAGTTGCTGCTGGCCTTGATCCGGGCCGGCCAGCCCCGGGAGACGGCCTATCGGTTGGTGCAGTCGCTGGCGCTGGCCGCCGACCAGCTGGGAGGCGACTTCCGCGCCGCGGTCGGGCAGGACCCGGAGGTGGCCGCTGTGCTCAGCCCCCAGCAGCTGGCCGCCTGCTTCGACCTGCAACCCTACCTGGCCCAGATCGATGAGAGCTTCCGGCGGCTGGGCCTATCGGTCGTGGCTGAGGGACTCAGCGGGGGGCGGGCTTCCGATGGCTGACCAAGCCTCGCTGGCGGCTGGAATCGGAGAGGTCGAGCTCCCGGGGATACCCCTCTACCGGAGGGGCAAGGTCCGGGACACGTTCGATCTCGGCGACCAGCTGCTGATGGTCTCCACCGACCGCATCTCCGCCTTCGATTGCGTCCTGCCCACCCTGATCCCTGACCGGGGCCGGGTGCTGACCGCCATGTCCCGCTACTGGTTCCGGACGACCGCCGATCTGGTCCCCAACCACCTCCGCCCCGACGACGAGTCGGGGCTCCCCCCGGGCACCCTGGAGCAGCTGGCCGGCCGGGCCATGATCGTCGCCAAGGCCCAACGAATCGACGTCGAGTGCGTGGTCCGGGGGCGGCTGGCAGGAAGTGGCTGGCAGGAGTACCAGACGACTGGGAAGCTGGCCTCCGAGCCGGTCCCGCTCGGACTCGCCTTCGGGGCCGAGTTGCCCGAGCTCCGCTTCACGCCGGCCACCAAGAACGACCACGGTCACGATGAGAACATCAGCCGGAGCCAGCTGGCCCAGCGGGTGGGCAGCGAGCTGGCACGGCGGCTGGAGGAGTTCAGCCTGCGGATCTTCCGGCTTGCCCAGGTCCACTGCCGAGAGGCTGGCTTCAGCCTGGTCGACACCAAGTTTGAGTTCGGTTTCATCGACGGCGCGCTCACATTGATCGATGAAGTGCTCACCCCCGACTCGTCCCGGCTGTGGGAGCTGGACCAGGAGGTCGGCCAAGCCCCGCACGGGTTCGACAAGCAGTTGGTTCGCGACTACCTGCTCTCGACCGGGTGGGACCACAACCCCCCTGCGCCCCCGCTCCCTCAAGAGTTGGTCCGGGAGGCGCGCCACCGCTATCTGGAGGCCTCAAGACGGATCACCGGCAGCGATTTGTAGCGGAGGTACTGGTCAGCCTCAAGGAGGTGGTCAACGACCCCCAGGGGCTGGTGGTCAAGGACGCCCTGCATGCCCTCGGTTATCCCGAGGTGGCGGGAGCCCGGGTGGGCAAGTTCATCAGTCTGGAGCTGGCGGGCCCGGACCTCGATGCGGTTCGGGCCAGGGTCGACGAGATGTGCCGCCGGCTGCTCTGCAATGGGGTGATCGAGGAGTATCGGTTCGAGCTGCGGCCGGTACCCGGCGCTTGAGCGCGCGCTTCGGCGTGGCCGTCTTCCCGGGCACCTGGAGCGATCGGGACTGCGTCCACGCGGTGGGACTGACCGGAGCCGAAGCGGTGCCGCTGTGGCACGCCGACCGCGACCTCAAGGGCTGCGAGGTGGTCATCCTGCCGGGCGGCTTCGCCTACGGCGACTACCTGCGGGCGGGGGCCATCGCCCGATTCGCGCCTTTGATGGAGGCGGTCCGAGAGCACGCTCAGGCCGGCGGGCTGGTGCTCGGCATCTGCAACGGATTCCAGATTCTCTGCGAGGCGGGGATGCTCCCCGGAGCCCTGCTCCGCAACTCGAGTCTGCAGTTCCGCTGTCAGCCCACCTGGCTGCGGGTGGAGACTACGGCTACCCCCTTCCTGGCTAGCTGCCAGCCGGGAGAGCTGCTCCAGCTGCCGGTGTCGCACGGCGAAGGCCGGTTCTACGCGGACCCGAAGACCCTGGCCCGACTCAACGACGAGGGCCGGGTAGCCTTCCGCTACACCGACCAGGGGGGCGGGCTCAGCGCCGAGGCCAACCCCAACGGCTCTTTGGAAAACATCGCCGGGATTCTCAATGAGCAAGGCAACGTCATGGGGATGATGCCCCACCCCGAGCGCGCCTGCGAGCAGCTGCTGGGATCTGACCACGGGCTGCAGCTCTTCTGCTCCGCGATCCAGCACCTGCCTCTCCTGACCGGATGAGGCCAACGCCCGTCCCGCTGACCCCGACCGCGGCCGAGCTGCGGGAGCTGGCGCTGACTGAGCTGGAGTACCAGGCCGCTACCGTTCAGCTGGATCGCGCCCCCAACCCTCTGGAGCTGGGGATGCTGGGGGCGCTCTGGTCTGAGCACTGCTCCTACAAGACCTCCAAAGCCCTGTTGCGGCAGCTGCCTCAGCACGGCGAGCGGGTGGTCCAGGGACCGGGGGAGAACGCCGGAGTGGTGGACCTCGGAGAAGACCTCCTCTGCTGCTTCAAGATCGAGTCACACAACCATCCCAGCGCGGTGGAGCCGGTCCAGGGCGCGGCCACCGGAGTGGGGGGCATCCTGCGCGACGTCTTCGCCATGGGGGCGCGGCCGGTGGCCCTCCTGGACGCGATCCGGGTTGGTGATCTCGGCGACCCCGGTCAACGCCAGCGTTTCGCCCGGGTGGTCGAGGGGATCGGCTGGTACGGCAATTGCATCGGGGTGCCAACGGTCGGGGGGGAGACCTACTTTGACCAGGCCTACCAGCACAACTGCCTGGTCAACGCCATGTGCGTCGGGCTGGCCCGTCGGGACCAGCTGGTGCGGGCCCGCGCCAGCGGACCCGGCAACCCCCTGCTGCTGGTGGGGGCTGATACCGGCCGGGATGGGATCCATGGCGCGACCTTCGCCTCGGTGGAATTGGATCACAGCGCCGAGGAGCGCCGGCCGGCGGTGCAGGTGGGCAATCCCTTCCTGGAGAAGTGCCTGCTCGAGGCCTGTCTGGAGCTGACCGGTGACCCCGACCTGATCGGGCTCCAGGACTGCGGCGCGGCGGGGCTGACCAGCAGCTGCGCCGAGATGGCCCACCGGGGTGGGGTGGGGCTCGAGATCGAGGTCGATCAAGTCAGCCGCCGAGAGCAGGGCATGACTCCGTACGAGGTGATGCTCAGCGAATCCCAGGAGCGGATGGTGCTGGTGGTGCGGCGGGGGAGCGAGGACCGTTTTCGGGCGGCCTTCCAGCGCTGGGGGCTGCACAGTGATGTCGTCGGTCGGGTCATCGAGGAGCCGCTCTTCCGGATCACCGCCGGCGGGGACGAGGTGGCATCGCTGCCGCTTCAGGTCCTAGTCTCCGGCTTCCCCGAGCGCCACCCCGAAGCGCGCGCCCCGGAAGTCGCGGCCGCGCTGGCGGCCGACCCCCTGGCGCGGAACCCCCCTTGGTCCGCCGAGGCTGCGTGGCTAATGCTGCTGGCTTCACCGAACTGCGGCGACAGCCATTGGATCTGGCGCCAGTACGACCATCAGGTGGGCGACGACACCGTGTTGGGTCCGGGCGGCGACGCCGCCGTGCTGCGGCTGCGGGGACGGCCCGACGCTCTGGCCCTGACCGTCGACAGCGCACATCGCTCCGCCGCGGTCAACCCCCGCCAGGCCACCGCCATCGCGGTCGCCGAGGCGCTCCGCAATCTAGCCTGCGTCGGTGCCGAACCACTCGGCATCACCAACTGCCTCAACTTCGGCGATCCCGACCAACCCGAGATCATGTGGCAACTCCAAGAAGCAGTCGGCGGTCTGGCCGACGCCGCTCGCGCTCTGGGGGTCCCGGTGGTAAGTGGCAACGTTAGCCTCTACAACCAGTTCGACGGTCAGGGCATTCCACCGACCCCCACCTTGGGGGTGGTCGGGCTGCTGCCCGAACTGAGCCGCCGCCTCGGGGCGGGGTTCACCAAGGCGGGAGACCTGGTGGCCCTGGTGGGTCCGGCGGGGGCGGGGCCGGCGGGCGTAGAGCTGGGTGGCTCCGAATACCAGCGGCTGGCGCACGGAGTCCTGGAAGGACTCGCGCCCGAAGTGGATCTGCAACTCGAGGGGAGAACGGCGGCGGCGATGCGCGCCGCCATCCACCAGGGGCTGCTCAGCTCCGCCCACGACTGCTCGTTGGGCGGCTTGGCGGTGGCCCTCGCCGAGTCGGCCCTCCTGGGCGGCATCGGAGCTCGAATCAAGCCGCCACTCAGCCTGCCCGACCGGCCCGCGCCGAGTTGGCGCATGGGACTCCTCTTCGGCGAGTCGCAGGGCCGCTACCTGGTGAGCCTCCGCCCCGCCCAGCGGGACGCGGTCACGACACACTTCGGCAAGCACCGCACCCCCTGGGCCATCCTCGGTCGGGTCGGCGGTTCGACGATCGCCGTCGAGGGGGTGGCGGAGATCGCCTGGGAGGCGGCCCAGAGCGCTTGGCGGAGCGCCCTTCCAAGCCGGCTGGAGCCGGCGGGGGCTCCTGGGTCGTGATTCCTTGGAAATCGCGGCCGGCGGGGCGGGCCAGAATTCGATTCCAGGTATTCTTGTGGTGGTGACAGCCAAGGCAGGTCCCACTGCCCAGCTCCCCGGCGCCACCGATGTGGACGCGACCGAGCCCGACAAGCTGCACGAGGCTTGCGGCATCTTCGGTGTATTCGCTCCGGGCCAAGAAGTGGCCGAGCTCTGCTACCTCGGGCTCTACGCGCTCCAGCACCGGGGCCAGGAGTCCGCTGGGATTTGCACCTCCGACGGCGAGCAGTTCCACCTCCATCGCGAGATGGGACTGGTGGGGCAGGTTTTCTCCGCCGAGGAGCTAGCCCAGCTGCGCGGCCCGGTCGGCATTGGGCACACGCGCTACTCCACCACCGGCTCCTCGCGTCTCAGCAACGCCCAGCCCTTCATGTTCGAGCACGGCCAACTGGGACCAGTGGCCCTAGCCCACAACGGCAACCTGACCAATACCCAGGCGCTCCACGCCCGGCTTGTCGAGGAGGGCCAGCAGTTCGAGACCTCCAGCGACAGCGAGGTGCTGGCCACCCTGCTGGCGCGCACCCCCGGAGATCGGCTAGAGGTGGTCTTGCAGCGGACTTTGCCGAGGGCCCAGGGCGCGTACTCCCTCGGGTTCATAACCCGGGACAGCCTGGTCGCCGCCCGCGACGAGCTAGGCATCCGGCCCTTGTGCATCGGCCGGCTCGGCGACCTCGAGGCGCCCGGGGGCGCCGGTTACATCATTGCCAGCGAGACCTGTGCTCTGGACGTGGTCGGAGCCAAGCTGGTCCGCGAGGTGCGGCCGGGGGAGATCGTCACCATCGACAAGGACGGGCTGCGCAGCGCCAGCTTCGGGGTGCGTCGGCAGCCGGCCATGTGCTCGTTCGAGTTTATCTACTTCGCCCGACCCGATTCGGTGCTCCAGGACCGCAGCCTGTACGAGGCGCGCCGGGCCATGGGGGTACGGCTGGCCCAAGAGGCGCCGGTCCTGGCCGACCTGGTGATCCCGCTGCCCGACTCTGGGACCCCAGCGGCGATCGGCTTTGCCGAAGAGAGCGGGGTCCCCTTCGCCGAAGGGATGATGAAGTCCCGCTACATCAATCGCACCTTCCTCCAGCCCGAGCAGGGGCTGCGCGACGCCGGGGTCCGGCTCAAGTTCAACCCCATGCGCCACGTGCTGGAGGGCAAGCGAGTGATCCTGGTCGACGACTCCATCGTCCGGGGCTCGACCTCCCGCCAAATCGTGGAGGCGCTGCGGCGGGCCGGGGCCCTGGAGGTGCACATGCGGGTGGCCTCGCCGCCGATCCGCTTTCCCTGCTTCATGGGCATCGACATCGCCAGTCGGAGCGAGCTGATCGCCGCCGGCCGGACCTTAGACGAGGTCCGCGAGCTGATCGGAGCCGACTCCCTGGCCTACCTCAGCCTGGGGGGACTGCGGCAGGCGCTGCGGGCGGGCGCGAGCGGTTCGGGGTTTTGCTTCGCTTGCCTCGACGGCGCCTACCCGGTGCAGGTCCCGCAGCAGCTGGAGATGGACAAGCTGGCCCTTGAAGGCTGACCCGAAGTGCGGGAGCGGGGGCCCCTGAGCTGAGCAGATACACCGACGCGGGGGTGGACCGCGGTCGGGCGCAGGCCGCTGTGGCGCGGGTGGCCGAGCTGGCGGCGACCACCCACAACCCCTCGGTCCTGGAAGCGATCGGACCGTTCGCTGCCGTCTGGAAACTGGGAGCCAACCTGCCTGCGGACGCGGTGCTGGTCAGCTCCACCGATTCGGTGGGGACGAAGTCCAAGGTGGCCGTTGCCGTGGGTCGGCACCAAGGGATCGGCCAGGACATCGTCAACCACTGCGTCAACGATGTCCTCACCACCGGAGCCGACCCGCTCTTCTTCCTCGACTACTTTGCCAGCGGTCGGATCGAGGCCAACGTCTTGGAGCAGTTGGCGGAGGGGATGGTCGAGGCCTGCCGCGCCAACGGCTGCGCCCTGGTGGGCGGGGAAACAGCCGAGATGCCCGGGGTGTACGGGATCGGTGACTACGACCTGGCCGGATTCTTGGTGGGGATGACTTCGGCCAGCGCGGTGCTGGGACCGGCCCGGGTCCAAGCCGGCGACCGTCTGCTGGCCTTGCCGTCGACCGGCCTGCATACCAACGGCTACTCTCTGGTGCGCCACCTCCTGGCGGAGCGCGAGCTGGAGTACGACACCCAGTTGCCGGGAACCTCGGGACCCATCGGGGAGCTGCTCCTCGCCGTCCATGCCTCCTACTTGGACCCGGTCCGTGCCCTGCGCGCCAGGGGCGAGGTGCATGCGCTGGCGCACATCACAGGGGGCGGGATCATCGAAAATCTGCCCCGGGTTTTACCTCCGGAGATGGCGGGGGTGGTGGATCGCCAGGCCTGGCAGGTTCCCGCTATCTTCACCGCGCTCCAGGAGTTGGGCGACATCCCGGAGGACGAGCTCTGGAGCTCCTTCAACATGGGAGTCGGGATGATCGCGGTGGTCCCGCCCGCCACCGTGACCGCCGCCGCCCAGCTCTTGGCGTTCGGATTTTTCGAGATCGGCTACGTCGCCGAGCGCCAGGGTCCGGATCGGGTGCTGCTGCGCTGAACCCGCCAACTTCCGATAGTTCCAGGGTTGGGGTCGGGGTGTTGGTCTCGGGGGCCGGCACCAACCTTCGAGCCCTCCTCCGGGCCGCTGCCAGGGAGAACTTCCCGGCCCAGGTGGTGGCGGTGGCGACCAACCGGCCCAGCTGTCCGGGCCTCGAGATCGCCCGCACGGCCGATGTGCCTAGGCGCTCCTTCCCGGCCTCGACCTTCTCCGGTGACCTGGAGGCCCGAGACCAGGCGATTGCCTCGTGGCTCTTCAGCCAAGGCGTGTCGATCCTGGCGCTGGCCGGGTATGACCGGATCCTGACCCGGCCTCTCCTTCGCGCCTTTCCGGGCCGGGTGCTCAACCTCCACAACAGCCTCTTGCCCGCCTTCGCCGGGACCATGAACGCGGTCCAGGCAGCGCTCGACCACGGGGTCAAGCTGACCGGCTGCACCGTCCACCTGGTCGACGAGGATTACCTTGACGGGGGCCCCATCGTGCTGCAGGCGGCAGTCCCGGTCGAAGACAGCGACACTCCGGAATCTTTGTTGCAGCGCATCCACGAGCAGGAGTGGCGGATCTTTCCCGAGGCCGTCGCCCTGCTGGCCCGGGACCAGCTCCAGGTGATGGGCCGGCGGGTGCTCCAGGTGGGGCCCAGTTCATGAGCTCGCCCCGTGCCCTCCTCGGGGTTGACGACAAGGCCCAGCTAGCGGAGCTCGCCCGCGGCCTCGAGCGGCTCGGATTCGAACTGATCGCGACCGGCCGCACCGAGCGGGCGCTGAGGGAGGCCGGACTGCCGGTCACTCCGGTAGCTTCGGTGACAGGCGTGGCGGAGATGCTGGAGGGGCGGGTGAAGACCCTCCACCCGGCGATCCACGCGGGCATCCTGGCCCGCCGGGACCGGCCGGAGGACATGGCGGCCCTGCAGCGGCTCGGCTTCCAGCCAATTGACCTGGTGGTGGTGAACCTGTACCCCTTCGCCAAGGCGGTGGCCCAGGGCGCAAGCGAGGCCAGCGTCTTGGAGGCGATCGACATTGGCGGGCCTGCCCTCTTGCGGGCGGCGGCCAAGAACTTCGCCAGCGTCGGAGTGGTGTCGTCCCCAGCTCAGTACGATTGGGTGCTGGCCGAGCTGGAATCGGGGGGCCTCACCCAGGAGTCCCGCCGCCGCCTGGCCGGCGAGGCCTTCCAACTGGTCTCCGCCTACGACTCCCTGGTGGCCGCCCACCTGGCCGGCGACTATGGCCCCGGTGTGGCGGGCTGGCCCACTCACCTGACGCTGGGCGGACAGTTGCGCCAGCCTCTTCGGTACGGGGAGAACCCCCACCAGCCGGGGGCGCTCTATCAGACCGGGGCCCGCCCCATGGGTCTGGCCGCGGCGAGCCAACTGCAGGGTGGTGAGCTCTCCTACACCAACTGGCTGGATGCGGATGCTGCCTGGAGACTGGTTAACGGGCTGGAGGGACCGGCGGCGGTCTTGGTCAAGCACACCAATCCCTGTGGGGTGGCCTTGGCCCCAACCGCTAACGAGGCCTTTCAGCGCGCCTACGACTGCGACCCGCGCTCCGCCTATGGTGGCATCGTCGCCCTCAACCGTCGCCTCGACCAGCCGGTCGCGGCCGCCCTGGCCCAGCACTTCCTGGAGGTGGTGGTGGCCCCGGGGGCGGACGCGGCCGCGCTGGCTCAGCTAGCCCACCGGCCCCGGCTGCGGGTGCTCGAGGTCTTCGCCGATGCTGCTGAGGCGCCACTGAGCTTGGAGGTCCGCAGCGTCGACGGCGGCCTGCTAGTCCAGCTGAAGGATCCCCCGGTCGACGACGAGGGGGAGTTCCGGGTCGTCTCCCAGCGCCCCCCCACCGAGCCAGAGTGGCGCCAGCTCCAGCTCGCCTGGCGGATCGTGCGGGGAGTGAAGTCCAATGCCATCGTCATCTGCCGGGACGACCGGGCGGTGGGGATCGGGGCCGGGCAGATGTCCCGGGTGGAGGCGGTGCAGCTGGCGATAAGCCGGGCCGGTGAGCGCGTCCAAGGGGCGGTCCTGGCCTCCGACGCTTACTTCCCCATGCCAGACGGACTGGAAATCGCGGCCCAGGCCGGCGTCTCTGCAGCTATCCACCCGGGCGGCTCGCGTCGGGATGAAGAGGTGCTGGCCGCGGCCGATGCGGCTGGGATGGCGCTGGTGGCCACCGGGCGGCGGCACTTCCGGCATTGAGAGTCGGGGACTCAACCGCCGGATTTTTGTGTATGGTGCGGGCGGGGAGCGGTTGGAGGTTGGACCGATGAGCATCGCGCACCGGGGTACGAGGTGGGCCGCCCAGGGCACCGTCCTGGCCGTGGCAGCTCTCCTGTATTTCGTTGACCTTTTCCTGCCGTGGGCACAGTCCTGTCTCACCTCCACGGTAAGTCCCTTCCGCCCGTATCCAGGGCCGTTCTCTCCCACCAGCTCCCACGCCACCATCCACGCCACGACCATGTCCTGCTCGGCGCTGACTGACGGCTGGGGCGGGGCCGGCACGGTGGCCGGAGTGTTGGTCGCGTTGCTGGTGCTCTGGGAGGCAGCCAGGGTCGCTCGCCTCGGCGTTGGGATCGGAATTGGCTATCGCAGCCTGATCAGCTCGGTGCTGGTTTTCGGGGTGGTCCTCTTCACCATCATCAACGTCGCCGCCCGACTGACCTGGATGCACTCGACCAGTGAGTCGTTCGTTTACGGCGGCACCTTCCTCTGGATCGCCGTGGCCCTGGCGGTCGTGATCGCCTTGGGAGGTATGGCGCACTGGCGGCTCTGGCTGGAACATGTCCCAGCTCCGGGTGGCCCCGGCGGCGCACCCCCGGCTGTCGCGACGGGATTCACCGCGCCGGAGCCTCCTCCTCCTCCAGCGCCCCGGGTCTGTTCCAACTGCGGCCGGGTCAACGCCCCAGACGCCCAGTTCTGCTCCGCCTGCGGAACTAACCTGACCGAGCCGACTCTGCGCCGGCGCAGTGCTCGGCGGCCGCCCGAGCCTACCTAAACCGCCCGGGCGCGACCCATCGTCGGGGGGCGACTTTACCGAGGTCCAGCCGGGATCGGCTGCCGCCAACTTCGTCGACGCCTGGGGCGCGACAGCACTGACAACGCACTCGCCTGCGCCCCGGTTCTAACCTGCGCTAATGCCGATGGGGCGCTGATGTCCGATCACACCACTTCGCGAGTGATGCTCCTTGTCTCCGGTGTCAGACCCACGCTCGCTGGGGACGCTGCTTAACGGTCGCAGAACGCAGCCTGCGCAGGGCGCTCGCGGTGAGCGCTGTCACCGGCAAGTTGAAGTTGGGTCAGGGCTGCGGTGACGCCTGATGTGGTCAGGTAGAACAGTTGGCGCTGGCCACGACTTTCGCCAGCGTCAGCTTAAATTTCCAGCCATAGTACAGAGCGGCCTCGGAGTACTCGTACTCCAATTCCGCAGTCTCGTCGGCCGGGTCACCGCCAAAAGATAAGAACAGCTTCCGGTCCCGGCAGAGAGCCGCCTCTACCTGCGGTAGGCTGGCGGACCGCCCGGTAGCCGCCACGTCAGAAACCCGAGTCCAGGCGATCACGTTCAAGTCGCCATTGGGGCAGCTCGCAGGCGGTGGAGGCGTGTCGCTAATTGCGCCAATCGCGCACTCATCCACCACCGGCGGGACGGTGGCGGGCGGGAGAACCGGACGGTTGACTGGACCAGTCGTGCGGCGGCTCCCGCAGTGCCAATGCCCGGAGATGACATCACCTTGCGGGAGCGTCACGCGAAGGGAGCCAGACTGACCGCTCTCCGAGACGGACAGGGTGCCGTTGCCCTCGGCCTCAATACCCTGTACTGGGCCTAGAAAATCGCCTCCAGTCCGGGTCTCAAAGTCTGACTGGGTAATCGGCCCCGTCTCGACGATCTTGACGGTCGCGCTGACGGGAGCCTGGAACTGCACAATTGTGTATCGCTTGCCAGGGTGGAGACCGGCTAAATGGATGTGGGCGGTCTCTGGCCCAAAGGCACCATCGATGGACACCTGCTTTCCGTGGGCCGAACACGATGTTGTCAGCGGCGGACCAAGCGGGCCCACCCCTCCCCAAAACGATGTCAAGGTGATGGCCGTCGAGCCAGTTGGCACGCCAGACGAAGAGGGGTTCGGACCAATCCGGACGGCTGGGAACAGGCTGCATCCGACCAGCAGGAACCCCGCCGCCAGTCCACTCATGACGGTTAATCCGGACCACGATGTCGAGCCGCTTAGTCTGCGCATCCGGGTACTTCGACTCGAGTCACGGGACACCTACGGGCTTGCTGCGACGATAGCGGAATCGTCCGAAGCTCGCGCCGCCGGACACCCCAGCATCAGAACCCCGTGCCGTTTGCGGTCGGCGGCGTACCCACCCCAGAGTTGGAATACTCAGAAATTCTCAAATAGCTCCTCCTCAGGCAGTCGCTGAGGAACTGCGCCAGTGCAGCCGTCCCGTCACCCCCAATCCTACTTCGGAAGATCGCCAGTGAGTTCCGCTCACGTGGCCTTGACCTGCAGGGGGGGCGATGCACCTTTCCGTCACTGCCCCGTCATCACTAAATGTGGCCGTCGCCTCGAAACTCGGGATTGAGCCAGCCGAGCCGTTTGGGCGGAGTTCAGACGAGTGGGAGTGAAATTGCAGCGGCCGCAGCAATCGACCACGGAGTGGAGGAGTCGTGCGCTCCTCAGCTTTGGGCTGCGCGCATTCGTCTTCATCACGCCGGCGGCGGCCGGTCTTGGGGCGGTGGCGGTGCTCTCTTCGAACCTCAGCCGGCCCGAACAGGTGCCCGGACTCCTGGGCTGGTGGGCCTTGATCACCTGCACCGGTCTGCTCGTCCTCTTCCTCACGGAACGGTCGACCCGGAGGCTGCTGCCGCTGGCGGCCCTGCTCCGGCTCTCGCTCCTCTTCCCTGACCACGCCCCGGCCCGCTTTGCAGTGGCCCGACGAGCGGCCCGTCCCAAACAGATCCTCCAGCAGCTCGAAGCGCTGGGGGAGGGCGGCCACAGTGCGGAGGCGAAGGTGGCGCAGACGGTGCTGGAGCTGTGCGTCGCGCTCAGCGTGCATGATCGGGCGACCCGAGGCCACTCCGAACGGGTCCAAGTGATCACCGACATGATCACCAGAGAGCTGCACCTGCCGGAGGCGGACCGGGCGCGGCTGCGCTGGGCGGCACTCCTGCACGACATCGGCAAGCTCAAGGTGCCTCCTCGGGTCCTCAACAAGCCGGCCAAGCTGGACGCCCGGGAGTGGGCGGTTTTGCGTCTGCATCCCGCCGCGGGGGCCCGCATTGTGGCCCCCCTCTTGCCGTGGTTGGGAGGCTGGGGCGAGGCGGTAGCGCAGCACCACGAGCAGTTCGACGGGAGCGGCTATCCGGTGGGGCTGCGCGGCTCCCGGATCGCCAGAGGCGCGCGAATCGTGGCGGTCGCTGATGTCTTCGAGGTGATCACCGCGCCCCGCCCCTATCGCCGACCGGTGAGCGTCGCTCAAGCTCGCGCGGAGCTGGTGCGGGTCTCGGGCAGCCAACTGGATCCCAAGGTGGTTCGCGCCTTTCTCAATGTTTCGGTGGGGGAGCTGTGGCCGGTCGTCGGGCTGGGCGCGCTGTTGTGCCAGCTGCCGCTGGTCGCCAGAGTGGCCGGCTTCTTCGGTCGCGCCCTGCCCGGGCTAGGAGGATCGACCGCAATGGCAGGTGCCGCCGGGGCGATTCTGGTGGCCGGAATCAGTCATCCCGCTCAGGTCACGACTCCGGCGGGCACCCCGCCTAGCGTCTCCCGGCACTTGTCGCCCGCCCATCTGCCAGACCTGCCCGTGCCGGCCCCCGCTGCCCCTACGCCTGCGGCAGTCCAGCCCAGCCAGGTCGCCTTCGTGCCCGGCATCCCCGGGTCGGACTCCTCCGCCCCGGCCCCCACCCGCCCCACTCCGGTCGCCAGGCCGGTCCCCACACCGACCCCCAGCTCCATTCCCAACCACTTGCTGGCCCCGATCCCCCAGCTGGTGAACCAGGTCAGCGGGCTGCTCCACCACCTCCTCGGCCGCTGAGCTGGCCGGGGCTTCCCGAGTAGTCCCGACCCTTCCAGTCACGGTGCTCGCCCCGTCGGCCGCTGAGGAGCGGAGTACCTCTCCACGGTGATCGATCGCCGACGGTTCAAGTTGGGCGCTGCGCTCCGACTCCAGTGGGGGCCTTGAAGCAGCTGCTCTTGGCGGTCCTGGCGGCGCACCAACCGGGCGGCGCAACCGATCATCACTGGGTCGATGCCTCGGCACTCGACCGGCTCAGGCCGCCGCTCAACACCGGAGATTTGTTTTGGACTTGACCCACCTCGCCATCGCCCCTTGGGACATTGTGGTCCGCTGCGTGTCGATCTACCTGGTGATGATCATCGGACTGCGCATTTTCGGCAAGCGGGAGCTGGGCCAGATGACCATCTTCGACCTGGTCCTGGTGCTGCTCGTCGCCAACGCGGTGCAGCCGGCGATGACCGGGCCGGACAGCTCGCTGGTCGGTGGACTGCTGATCATCGGCACTCTGCTGGTGGTCAACTGGACCGTCGGCAAGGGCCGTCTGCACAGTCCTCTCATCCGCCGGATCTTGGCGCCCCGCTCAACGGTGCTGGCCTCAGCTGGGCACTGGAATCAAGGTGCCCTAAGCAGCCAGGGTCTGGATCAGCAGGATGCCGAGGAGGCCCTCCGCGAGCACGGGGTGGCCGACGTCAGAGAGACGACGCTGGTGGAGTTAGAACCTGACGGCTCCATCAGCGTGGTTGCTCGGCAGGGGCAGGGCACCATCCGACCCCGGCGCCGGACCCGCGCCGTGAAGCGACCATAACTCCCGTTCGCATCCGCTGCTAGACCAAATGGTGGGCCGCCCGGGTGGAGCGGTTCACTTTCCAGCCGCCCAGGATCCTGACCATGGCAGGAGGAGGACACCGGCCTGGCCGCGCCGCTTACCCGCGCACTGTCCCCTGCGCCAAATATTCATTGCCCGCTGCCCCGTACGAAAGCCAGCCGCTGCCCGTCAATTCCTGGCTTGATCTTCGTTCTCGGCTCAGAATCGCTGAACTACAACAAACGGAGCCGCCGGTTCTTGACAGGCTCCAGTTCCCCCCCTAGGATCTGGCGATGGGCGCCGGGTTGGGGAATACGAGCAGAAGCGAGCGACCTCGACCGTCGCGCGCCGCCGCCGTGGAAGCGGAGATTCGCGAGCCAGACGGTCGGCGGCCCCAGTGAAATGGATTCTTCTCGTTCACGTTATCTCGCATGCACCCTGTTAGGAGGCAGCATCCCATGACAGCCACCCCGGGCCATCCGAACGGAAAGGACCCTGTCGTCACGGAGGAGTTGAGGCGCAGCTGGGAGAGCGCCCGCTGGCGCGATGTCGTCCGGCCCTACTCCGCCGAGGAGGTAGTCCGGCTCCAGGGTTCGATCCACGTTGAGCACACCTTGGCCAAGCGGGGCTCCGAGCGGCTCTTCGAGATGCTCAGCAACTCTGGGTACGTGCCTGCCTTAGGCGCCTTGACCGGCCAGCAGGCGGTCCAGATGGTGAAGGCTGGCCTGAAGGCGATCTATCTCTCCGGCTGGCAGGTGGCGGCGGACGCCAATCTCGCTGGCGAGACCTACCCGGACCAGAGCCTTTACCCCGCCAACAGCGCCCCGGCCCTGGCCCGCCGCCTCAACAACGCCATGCTCCGAGCCGACCAGATCGCCTGGGCCGAGGGTCACCACGACGGTGACTGGGTGGTCCCGATCGTGGCCGACGCCGAGGCCGGCTTCGGGGGGCCGCTCCACGCCTTCGAGCTGATGAAGTCGATGATCGAGAACGGCGTCTCCGGGGTCCACTTCGAGGACCAGCTGGCCTCGGAGAAGAAGTGTGGCCACCTGGGCGGCAAGGTGCTAGTTCCCACTAGTCAGTTCGAGCGGACTCTGGTCGCGGCCCGGTTGGCTAGCGATGTGCTCAAAGTCCCGACCCTGCTGGTGGCGAGGACCGACGCCTTGAGCGCCACCTTGCTGACCAGCGACATCGACCCTCGCGACCAGCCGTTCCTCAGTGGCGAGCGCACCTCGGAGGGCTTTTTCCGCGTCCGCCCGGGAATCGAACCGGTGATCGCCCGCGGGCTGGCGTTCGCCCCGCTAGTCGACGCCTTGTGGTTCGAGACCTCCACCCCCAACATCGAGGAGGCGGCTCAGTTCGCGGAGGCCATCCACAGCAAGTATCCGCAGAAGATCCTGGCCTATAACTGCTCGCCGTCGTTCAACTGGAAGATGCACCTCGGCGACTCCGAAGTGGCCAACTTCCAGTGGCGCTTGGGAGAGCTTGGCTACCGGTTCCAGTTCGTGACGCTGGCCGGTTTCCACGTCGCCAACAGCTCGATGTTCGAACTGGCCAAGGGTTACGCGGAAGAGGGCATGAGCGCCTACGTGAGGCTGCAGCAGCGCGAATTCGAACTGGAGCAGAAGGGCTACACCTCGACCCGCCACCAAACTGAGGTCGGGGCCGGCTACTTCGACTCGGTGCTGGAGACGGTCACCGGGGGCCAGAGTGCCACACTGGCGCTTCAGGGGTCCACCGAGGAGGCCCAGTTCGAGACGACGCCGGCCGCGTGACCGCCACCTCCGACTCCGCCACCGGGATCGAAGTCATCCGCGAGGGTGGGGCGGCGGGGGAGCGGGTGCTCACCCCCGCGGCGCTGGCCCTGGTGGCCCGGCTCCAGCGGGAGCTAGGGCCCACCCGGGCCGCGCTTCTGGATGCCCGCGAGGTGCGCCAGCGCCAGCTGGACTCGGGTCAGCTACCCGACTTTCTGCCCCAGACCAGCTCCATTCGAGAGGATTTGAGCTGGACGGTGGAGCCGCCCCCGGTCGACCTGGCGGACCGCCGGGTCGAGATCACTGGGCCGGTGGAGCGAAAGGTGATGATCAACGCCTTCAACTCCGGAGCCAGCGTCTTCATGGCGGACTTCGAGGACGCCAACTCACCCACTTGGGCCAACTGCCTGGAAGGGCAGAGCAACCTGATCGACGCAGTGGAGCGGACGATCTCCCTGGAGGCGGGCGGGAAGAACTACCGGTTGGCCGAGAAGACGGCCACTCTGGTGGTCCGGCCGCGGGGCTGGCATCTACCGGAGAAGCATCTGCGGGTCGACGGCGAGCCGGTCTCGGCCAGCCTTTTCGACTTCGGGCTGTTCATCTTCCACTGCGGGTCCCGGCTGCTGGCGCGGGGCTCCGGCCCTTACCTCTACCTGCCCAAGTTGGAGAGCCATCTGGAGGCCCGATTGTGGAACGAGGCCTGCCGCCTCGCCGAGGAGCACCTCGGCATCCCTCGCGGGTCGATCCGGGCCACCGTGCTGATCGAGACGGTGCTGGCTGCTTTCGAGATGGAGGAGATCCTCTACGAGCTGCGCGAAAGGTCGACCGGTCTGAACGCGGGTCGGTGGGACTACATGTTCTCGATCATCAAGAAGTTTTGCGACAATCCGGAGTTCATCCTCCCCGACCGGGGTGCGGTGGTGATGACGGTGCCCTTCATGAGGGCCTACACCGAGCTCTTGGTCAAGACCTGTCACCAGCGCCGGGCCCACGCCATCGGGGGCATGGCGGCCTTCGTCCCCAGTCGCCGCGACGCGGCCCTCAACCAGCTGGCCCTGGAGCGGGTGCGCGACGACAAGCTTCGCGAGGCCGGGGACGGCTTCGACGGCACCTGGGTCGCCCACCCGGACCTGGTCCCAGTCGCCCGGGAGGTCTTCGATGCCGCCCTGGGTGAGCGACCCCACCAGGTCGACCGGAGGCGCGCTGAGGTGACGACGACGGCGAGCCAGCTGCTCGACGTGGCGGCCACCCCCGGGGAGATCACCGAGGCTGGGGTCCGGCTCAACATCTCGGTCGGCATCCAGTACCTCGGCTCCTGGTTGCAGGGGGTCGGGGCGGCGGCGATCAACAACCTGATGGAGGACGCTGCCACCGCCGAGATCTCCCGTTCCCAGATCTGGCAGTGGGTCCACCATCAGAGGATCTCCCAAGCGCACGTCTTGACCATCAAGGACCAGGTGATGGCCGAGCTGGGCGACGGCTACCGCGAGGCGGGGGAACTCTTCATCGAGGTGGCGTTGGCGCCCGAGTTCGTGCCTTTCATGACCATTCCCGCTTATCGCTTGCTTCCCTGATCCGGCTCGCTGACGGAGCTGTCACAACCACTGAATCGGCCCCAAATTCTCTTGCCCAACTGCGGTTCCTCTGCTATCTTCGGCCCAGGTTGGCACTACGAGTGCGGGTCGCGGCCAAGCCCCAGACGGGTGCCGAGCCGCTGAACTTTCGCCCTGGGAGGCGCTGAAGAATGCCGAAACAGTCCAAGCCCGCGGCGGAAGTGGAGGACCCAGTCCGCTACGGCGAGGCCGAGGGCGGTGGCTGCGACCAGTCGGGCTGCGAGAACCAGGAGGCTTTTCGCTGCCTGTACCGGGACCGCCGCGCGGTGGACTGCTCCTGGGTGGCTTGCAAAGCACACTTGAAGGTGGTGGGCCGCCGCGCCTACTGCCTGCGTCACGCCAGCATCGTCGAGGTGCTGACCATGGCCATCGCGCAAGGTACCCAGGTGCTGCCCCCCGACCTCGACAACCGGTGCGCCTCTTTGGTGATGTGGGTTTCCCGCGACCTGGACGAGCCGGTGTTGGACCGTTTAGTCCGCTGGGGCGACTCCAACATGAGCATCATCAACGACCCCTCCATCCGCTACACCCGTCCCGACCAACTGCGCAAGGAAGCGGGTCACTGGGAACGGATCTGGGCACTCGCCAACCGCACCGGGATTTTGCTGCGGGTGGCGCTCCGGGTCGAGGACAGCCGCCCTGAGACCGTCATCCTGACCGGCGGTACCACCCACCTGGTCTCGACGATTCCCCCCTGGATCCAACGCCACCTGAGCGGTGAATCAAATCGCACCTCGCCGTCCGACCTGGTCGAGCGGCTGGCGTTCCAGCAGCAGATGCTGCTGGCGCTGGATACCTACGTGGAGAAGTACGGGGTCAGCTTCCCCAACTTGCTGATCCCGACCCGGGTCTGAGACCTCGGCGAGGAGCCGGGTCTCATAATCTGGTCATGGCCTATGAGGCGATCGTCCCTGTTCAGCCTGGCGTCGCCACCCGCCACCAGCCGGAGTACCAGGCCAACTACCTGACCTTCAGCCGCAGCTACACCGTGGATGTGACCTACCGGTGCTTCCGACGCTGCGGCTACTGCGAGTACCGCCGGGATGAGGGGGGACTGATCAGCCGGGCTGAGGTGGACCACCATCTGGAGCAGGCCAGTCGGCTGCACTGTCGAGAGATCCTGATCATGGCCGGAGAGGAGCCGTGGCGACTGCCCGACCTGGGGCTGGCGGACGAGGACGCCTTCGTCGACCTGGTGGAGGAGATCTGCCGGCGGGCCATGCGCCGGGGTCTGCTCCCCCACACCAACGTGGGCCTGCTCTCCCGCTCCAGCCTAGCCCGGCTCCAGCCCTGGAACGTCTCCATGGGCCTGATGCTGGAGACTGGGACCGACCAGATCCGGGCCCACGCCATGGGCGGCGGCAAGCGCTACCAAGAGCGGCTCGCACACCTGGATGCCGCCGGCGAGCTGGGCATCCCCTTCACCACCGGGATCCTGGTCGGGATCGGGGAGAGCGAACAGGACCGGCGCCACGCCCTGGAGCTGATCCGGGATTGCCACCTGCGGCATCACCACATCCAGGAAGTCATCGTCCAGAACTTCATCCCCAAGCCCAATACCCCGATGGCCGACCATCCGGCCCCAGAGCCCGAGTTGGTGCGGGCGACGGTCGAACTGGCGCGGGCGATCCTCCCCAGCGACGTCGCGGTCCAGGTCCCGCCCAATCTCAACTTCGAGAGCTGGCCCCAGCTGGTCCAGGCCGGGGCCACGGATCTGGGGGGGATCTCCTTGGACGGCGACTCGGTGAGCCCCCTTTACGACTGGCCCAGCGAGGAGGATCTGGCGGCCAAGGCGAGATCGCTAGGCTACCGGCTGCAGGAGCGCCTGCCGGTCTACCAGGAGTCGCTGGCGGAACTGCAGCCGGCCGCCGACCGGCTCCGTCAGGAGCTGGTCGGGGACACCGTGACCTACGTCATCAACCGCAACGTGAACATCAGCAACGTGTGCGTGGGGAGCTGTTCCTTCTGCGGTTTCCGGCGCAGCTCCATCAGTGCCAAGGGCGCCTACTTTCACGACCACCAGACCGTCTTCGCCAAGATCGAGAACGCGGTCGGGCGCGGGGCCACCGAGATCTGCATGCAATCCGGCCTCACCCCGGAGCTGGACCTGGCCTTCTACGACTCGCTATTTCGCGAGATCAAGGAGCGCTGGCCGACGCTCCACCTGCACGCGCTTTCGCCGGAGGAGATCCGCTACATCGCCCAGGAGTCGGGCAGATCGGTAGAGGACGTTCTACGCCAGCTGAAGGACGCCGGTCTGGGCACCCTGCCCGGGACCGCCGCCGAGATCCTGGTCGAGGAGGTGCGCCGCATCCTCTGCCCGGAAAAGCTCACCAGCGACGAGTGGGTGGAGATCGTGAAGACCGCTCACCGGGTGGGGATCCGGACCACCTCCACCATCATGTACGGGCACATTGAGAATCCCTGGCACCGCCTCCAGCACCTCGAGGTGATTCGCAACCTGCAGCGGGAGACCGGGGGGATCAGCGAGTTCGTGCTGCTGCCGTTCCAGGTCGAGCACAACACCTTGGGCAAGTACTTCGGCATCCGCCAGCCGCTCACCCTTGAGGACTCCCTGCGCTTCACCGCCTTCTGCCGGCTCTACTTCGGCAGCGACATCCCCAATATCCAGACCAGTTGGGTCAAGCTCGGAGCCGAGGGGGTGGCAGAGTCGCTTCGCTGGGGCGCCAACGACTTCGGCGGGACGCTGATGGAGGAATCGATCACCCGCATGAGTGGGGCCGACCACGGCCAGAACCTCGACCCCGCCGAGATCGAGGCCGCGATCCGCAGCGTGGGTCGGACGCCCAGAGAGCGCGACACCCTCTACCGGCCGGTCACGGCGCGGCCACGCGACCTCGAGCTGGCCGTCGCCGCCAATTCCGCCACGGCTGGCTGAGGCCCACCCCGAGGGCGATTCCCGCCACCAGGCAGACCGCCTCGACGGCTCTGGTCAGCAGCTCGTTGGCCCCCTGGGCAGGGATCAGCACCAACGCCAGCGCGACCGGGAAAAGGTACCAGCGCCAGCGGTAGCCGCTGGCTTGGACACGGAGCCCATAAAGGCAGCCGAAGCCGACCGCCAGGGCCAGGCAAATCAGCCCCAGGACCAGATAGCCGATGAGGTATTGGAGCACTGCCGGCTGGTGCAGTCCCACGGTGAGCCGGATCACCAGCGGGGGCAGGTAGTCGGTGGCGTAGAAAGTCACCAGGATCCAGCCCATGGAGTGCAGGCAGAAGCTGGATACCTGGACACTGCGGTCGCGCCTTTCCGCCTTGACGCGAGCCTCCTCCCTAGTGGTGGGAGGGCGCGAATGGCGAGGACTCACACCGGCAAGTGTCCTCTTTGAGCCCTCGGCCGGTGGGCGGACTAGAATCGAACACCGGTGAGCCCTCCTTGCCTGCGACCGGCGCGCAGATCCCCAGCCTGAAGTGAAGCGCGCCGCGAGGGAATGGATGCTGCCGACCCCTCAGGGGGATGGCACCGAGACTGCCTTCGAGCGGGTCTCCAGGTCCCGGGGCAGCACCGCCGAGCTGGTGCGAGCGTCCGCCCAGGCGCCCGGCCAAGAGTTCGATCCCTTGCTGCTGTCGGACATGGACCGGGCTGTCGAGCTGGTCCGGGCGGCGCTGGAACGGCACGAACTGATCGCCATTTACGGTGACTACGACGCCGACGGTGTCACCGCCTGCGCCCTGCTGGTGCGGGCGCTGCGGGCGGCGGGGCATGAGCCGCTCGCCTACATCCCCCAGCGGGAGACAGAGGGCTACGGCCTCAATTCCGAAGCGCTGGTGGAGCTTCGCCGCCAGGGCGCCACCCTGGTGATCACCGTTGACTGTGGCACCACCGCCGTGGAGGTCGTCAGCGAGCGCCCCGAGGGGCTCAAGCTGATCATCACCGACCACCATCTGCCCCACGTCGGGGCCGCCACGGTGGAGGTCGAGCTGGCTCCCGCCGACGCCCTGGTCAATCCCCAGCGGCCAGGAGATCGCTACCCGTTCAAGGGGCTGGCCGGGGTGGGCGTCGCTTACAAGTTGGTGCGGGCGTTGGAGGCTGCCTCGCTGGTCCCCCCGGGAACGGCGGCCGCCCAGCTCCCGCTGGTAGCCCTAGGCACCGTGGCCGACATGATGCCCCTGCAAGATGAGAATCGCTGGCTCGTTCAGCAGGGACTTCGCGCCTGGTCGGCTCACGCTCCGGCGGGACTGGGTCAGCTGGCCAAGATCGCCGGGGTCGAAGGCTCTCCCACCAGCGGCAACCTGGGGTTCGGTCTGGCTCCGCGGATCAATGCCGCGGGCCGGATGGACGACGCCTGGCTGGCGTTGCGCTGCTGCCTGGCCGACGACCCCGAGGAGGCCCAGGAGGCCGCGGCCAAGCTGGAGTCGCTCAACCAGACCCGGCGGTCCTCGCTGGAGTTGGCGATGACTCGGGCGCGCGATGCCGTCGAGGGGATGTCGGACGAGCTGCCCGTGATCGTGCTGGGTTCTTCGGAGATCAGCCCGGGGGTGGTCGGGCTGGTGGCGGGACGGCTGGCCGAGGAATACGGTCGCCCGGCGTTCGTCTACAGCCTGACCGGGGATAAGTGGCGGGGTTCCGCGCGGGGGGTACCGGGCCTCAACGTCGTAGAGGCACTCCAGCACTGCTCTGACCACCTCCTCAGCTTCGGGGGTCACCTCTCCGCGGGGGGCTTTTCACTGGCGCCGCAGGCCGAGGAGGCTGCGGTGTTCGGGCAGAAAATTGCCCAGGCGGTGCGGGCGCAGCTGGGTGACCGCCAGCCGCTCCGGGCCTTCCAGGTCGATGCCGCGGTCGAGCTCCGGGAATGCGGGCTGGGGCTAGCCGAGGAGCTGCTCCTGCTTCAACCATGCGGCACCGGCAACCCCGCGGTCCTGCTCTGCGCCAGCGGCCTGAGCGTGGTCCGGACCGATAGCGTGGGGAAGTCGGGCGGCCATCTCAAGATGATCCTCTCCGACGCCACCGGCAGCGCCGAGGCGATCAGCTTCAACCGCCCCCAACTGCAAGCGCACCTGCCGGCCGGACGCAGGATCGACGCCCTGTTCGAACTGGAGGTTGACACCTGGCGGGGGCGCCGGAAGCCCCGCCTGCTGCTGCGGGACCTGCGACCAGCGCGGAGCTGAGCTCCCGGGCTTTGCCTTGTGCCGGGTTCTGTTTATTGTTGGGTGGCGAGGGGCGCTTAGCGCCGGGACGCGAGCAATTGGAGGAAAGCCAGATGGTGGGTCGGATGGTCGAGTTCCCCAGCAACGGCAGCACGGCCACCGGGTACCTCAGCGTGCCGGCGTCCGGTCCCGGCCCGGGACTGGTCGTGATCCAAGAGTGGTGGGGGCTGAACGACCAGATCAAGCGCACCGCGGACCGGCTGGCCGAAGCGGGATTTGCCGCCCTGGTCCCGGACCTCTACCACGGCCGGGTGCTGGGCTTCCATGAGCCAGACGAGGCCGGCAAGGCGATGATGGCGCTGGACGAGGGCCGGGCCGCCAAGGAGTTGCGCGGGGCGGTCGACTACCTGCTCAGCTCGGGGGAGGCCAAAGGTGAGTACGTGGGCACGGTGGGCTACTGCATGGGTGGGGCGCTGGCGATCACCTTGGCCGCCAGCCACGATAAGGTCCGGGCGGTTGTCTGCTTCTACGGGGTCCCCAGCCCGGAGACCGATCTGAGCAAGATCGCCGGCCCGGTTCTCGGTCACTTCGGCGACCACGATGAGTATGCCTCGACCGAGGAGGTCCGCAAACTGGCCGACCGGCTGGAGGCAGCCCAGGTCCCCCACACCTTCCACACCTACCCGGGCGGTCATCACGCCTTCGCCAACGAGGACCGCGCGGAGGTCCACGATCCGGAGGCCGACCAGCTTTCGTGGCAACGATCTCTGGAGTTCCTACGCCAAAGCCTGTAGTCTTGCCGCCGCTGGCTCCGGCTCCTGGGAGCGTCCCCTGAGCCCATGACCAGGGCTCGGCAGCCGAATGGCGCCCTGTTGGGGGCCTGCGCGGCGGGCCTGACTCTGGGCGCGACCCTGCTGCTGCGGGTCACCACCGGACTGCCTTCCCTCGGCGAGGTGATCGGCAACGGACTGGCGCTGCTCATGCCTGGGAGTCTCTTTGGCACCCTGATCGACACCCTCCAGGAGCGAGGAAGGCCGCTCCTGCTCCTCGGGACCTCGGTCCTGATCGTGCTGGTCGGAGCGGTGCTGGGGCGCTGGCTGGCCGGCTGGAGCTGGCTGGCGGTGGCGCCCTTCCCTGCGGCCCCGGCCCAAAGGCGCGGACGGGCTCTGGTGCGCTGGCTGGTTCCGGCCCTCGGGCTCTGGATCCTGACCCTGCCCCTGGTCGCCCTGGGCGAGGGATCTCTCGCGGTCTCGGCCACCTACTCCGCCCTCGCGGACTGGCTCCTGCTCACCGGCCTGTTGGAGTTGCTCCTGGGGTTGCCGCAGCAGGGCGGTAGTCAGGAAGGTCGGTTGGGGCCCGTCCCCGCGGGGGCCTTGCCCCGCCGTACCTTCCTGGCCGGCGCCGGTGCCCTCCTGGGCGCCCTCAGCCTGGGCTACCTCAGTTTCGACGTACTCAGCGCCAGCTCACCCCCGGTGCCCCGGCTTAGCCTGCACCGGCTGGTGGGCGGGCCCGGTGACCAGCTGCCCGCCGGGCTCACCTCGACCTCCGACTTCTACGTGGTCTCCAAGGACCTCTTCGGACCGCCTTCGGTGGACGCCTCCACCTGGCGGCTCCAGGTGGACGGGCTCCATCCCTACTCGCTCAGCTACCAAGAGCTGCAGGCCGAGCCCCACCAGACCCAGACCCAGACCCTGGAGTGCATCTCCAACCCGGTGGGCGGCACGTTGATCAGCACCGGGATCTGGCGCGGGGTTCAGCTGAATCAGCTGCTCCAGCGAGCCGGGGTGCCTTCGGGGACCCAGCAGATCCTCTTCGGCTGCGCCGACGGGTATACGGAGAGCCTGGAGCTGGACCAGGCCACGGCCCCCACGACGCTGCTAGTTGACCGGCTCAACGGGGCACCGCTCACCGCGGCGCACGGGTTCCCGGCCCGGGTCCTGGTGGTCGACCACTACGGCATGAAGAACCCCAAGTGGCTCACCAGCATCGGCACCTCGCGCCAGCCCTACTTCGGGTATTGGGAACAGCAGGGATGGAATGCGGGAGCCTACCCCCGGATCTTCTCCCGGTTCGACTTCCCTCCCGGGAACAGCTCGCTGAGCGCCGGCCGGAGCTACCTACTCACCGGGGTCGCCTATGCCGGGACCCGGGGGATCGCCCAGGTGGAGGTGAGCGTGGACGGGAGCCGCCACTGGGAAAAAGCGGACCTCCAAACTCCCCTTTCGCCCTACACCTGGACGCTCTGGAGCTTCCCCTGGAGCCCGCCCTCCGGGTTCTACACCCTGCGGCTCCGGGCTCGTGATCGCCAAGGCAACTATCAGCAGCCCGGGTCGGGTCAGACCTACCCCAACGGGGCCAACGGCTACCAGCAGCTCAGCGTGCTGGTGCGTTAGCCGAGCTAGCCACTTCAGCTGGCCGAGCTGGGCCGGTTCCCGAACAGCCGGCTGCCGATCCGCACCTGGGTGCTGCCCTCGGCGACAGCTGCTTGGAAGTCCCCGCTCATGCCCATGCTCAGAGTGGGGAGCCGGCGCCCGCTGAGCTCGCGAAGCCGCGTCGAGAGCTCGCGGCAGGCGGAGAAGGCCGGACCAGCCTGGCCGGGGGCCGCAACGGTCATGAGGCCTTCAACCTCGATCCCCGGGAGTTCCAGCAGCTGGGAGAACTGCTCCTCAAGCCGGGCCGGTTCGAATCCGGTCCGGTAGGGCAGGCCGGTGAACTCGACCTCGCAAAGCACCGACAGCTTGGCCTGGCCGGCGCGGGCCAGCGAGAGCTGACGAGCGATCTCCAGGCTGTCGACGCTCTCCACCAGCTGGAAGAGTTGGGTGGCGCGCCGGACCTTGTTGCGCTGGAGGTGCCCCAGCAGATGCCAGCTCACCGGGGCCGCCCCGGCGGCCTGGAGGAAGCGATTCTTGGCGGAGCACTCCTGGACGTAGTTCTCGCCCAGTCTGGTGAGCCCGGCGGTGGTCGCCAGCTGGGCCAGCTCCGGCGGATGACCCTTGGTGACCGGCAGCAGGCTGACGCTCTGGGGGGGGCGGCCCGACTGCACTTCGGCCCGGCGGATCGTCGAGAGTACCTCCTCCAGCCGATCGGAGAAAGGGGGGCCGGTCAGCGCGGTGGCAGCCGCCGGGTCCGCTTAGGCGGAGGCCCTTCGGGTGCTCCCGAGAGCAGATGGTCGATTTCATTGCGCACTTCGGAGACGTCCCGGAAGGAGCGATAGACGGAGGCGAAGCGTACGTATGCGACATCGTCGAGCTGGCGCAGATGCTCCATGACCAGCTCTCCCACCTCGACGCTGGGGAGTTCCGACTGACCCCGGCCCCGGAGCTCCGCCTCAATCTCCTCGACCATCTGGGAGATGACCGTCGGTGAGATGTCCCGCTTCTTGCAGGCGTTCATCAGCCCCTGGAAGAGCTTGGCCCGGTCGAAGTCCTCGCGGCGCCCGTCCTTCTTGACGATGTAGAAGGGGATCGACTCGATCCGCTCATAAGTGGTGAATCGCTTACCGCAACTGTTACAGGCGCGGCGCCGCCGGATCGCCTCGCCGGTCTCCGAGTCTCGGGAGTCCACCACCCGGAGGTCGTTGTGGTTGCAGTACGGGCAGCGCAATGGTGCTCCAATTCGGACCGGGCCGAGCCCCGAAATATAGGGGTCTATATTTCATTGTATACCTCATATTGTGCCAGCGACCCCGGCTCAGGACGGATTGTGGCTCTGGCAGGTCCTCTCAACTGAGGGGATCGACAGGACCCGGAGCACGACCCCAACCGGTGGTTGTCCATGCCCGGGCCCGCCCGATGGGGCTCCCGAGACCCGCCGGGCGCTAAAGGTTGACGCGGCTCATATCGGCGTAGCGGTCCCCCTGTGCCGCTCCCACCGGGAGCGCCTCGTCCAGCTCACGGAGGGTGTCGGGGTCCAGCTCCAGCTCCACTGCGCCCACGTTCTCCTCCAGGTAGCGACGCCGCTTGGTACCCGGGATGGGGACGATGTCGGGTCCCTGGTGCAAGAGCCAGGCCAAGGCGAGCTGGGCCGGGGTCGCCCCCTTGGCCTCGGCGATCTCGCGGACCCGGTCAGCCAGCTTCAGGTTATGTTCCCGGTTCTCCACCAGGAAGCGGGGATAGCGCTCGTTGCGGAAGTCCCCCTCGGTGAGCTGCTCCAGGGAGGCGGGCTTGGCCGCCAGCAGACCTCTACCCAAGGGGCTGTAGGCCACGAACCCGATTCCCAGCTCCCGGAGGGTGGGCAGCAGCTCCGCTTCCGGTTCACGGGAGAACAGGGAGAACTCGGTCTGCAGGGCCGAGATGGGATGGACGGCGTGGGCCCGCCGGACGGTAGCCGGCGCCGCCTCGGAGAGACCCAGGTAGCGCACCTTGCCTTGATCCACCAGCTCGGCCATGGCGCCGACGGTCTCCTCGATGGGCACCCGGGAGTCCACCCGATGTTGGTAGTAGAGGTCGATGTGGTCGACCTCAAGTCGGAAAAGGGACGCCTCGCAGGCCTCGCGCACGTACTCCGGGCGTCCGTTGATCCCGACCCAGGAGCCGTCCTCACGGCGCTGATTGCCGAACTTGGTCGCCACCACGACCTGGTCGCGGCGGCCTACGATGGCCGCTCCCACCAGGCGCTCGTTGTGGAAGGGACCGTACATGTCGGCGGTGTCGAGGAAGGCGATGCCCAGTTCTAGGGCCCGGTGAATGGTGGCAATCGATTCCTCATCGTTGGTGGGGCCGTAGAACTCCGACATGCCCATGCAGCCCAGCCCCAGCGCCGTGACCACCAAACCCTGACTGCCTAAGCTGCGCTGCTCCACCTCTTCCTCCTCGGCTCGTCCGACCTAACCAGAGAACCAGTCTAAACAGCTGCGCTGAGGCCGGTCGTGGGCACTTTCCCGGGACCACTGGGGGTCTACCGCGAGCGATCCACAGTCCTGGCCGAGCAACTGCAATCTCGCTGAGCGGCTGGGACTCTGCCAGCCTGTGCGGTTTTGTGCCCTCGCACGTTGATGCTCAGGTGGATCATTCGAGTGCGGCGCAGGAGCGGGGGTATGCGCAGTCACATCGGGTGGACCCCGGAGCTGACCATGACGTGAGGCTCCGAATACGCCACGGCAGCCCAACTACTGGTCGCCGGGAGTCCTGACCAGAACACTCAGTAGTCCCAGCCGCTCTTCACCAGTTCGGTCCTCGCCGTCGCCAAGCTCCCACACGTACCACGATGCCGCAAGTGACCCGCAGGTCCCGGATTGCGGCCGCGGAGTAATCAGTCGCCAACCCGCTCAGCTCGGGCAGCGGGGTCGGCTCCCTGAGCAAGGCCGACCCCATGCTTACCGCGCGTGTCCGGGGACTTCTTAGCGAACGCCGACGCGCAGCCGGCGACTCCGGCTCGCCGCGACGGCCATCCGCGAAAGTGGCTGATTATGGTCATGGTCGCCATCTGGCGTTCACCGTCAACGTCGACCCGCCCATGGTGGTGCTCACTCTTCCCCGAGTCATCTGTGGACTATTTCACCACCGCATCACGGGTCTGTGGACGCTCAATGCACACGTCCGTGCAAGCACGGTGTTCCAGCTCCCGGCCGACGATGCCCCGATTCGCTCGGCAGAAATTACAGATTGGTTGCGGAGCTTGCTGTTGGTCGTCGGCATCGATTGGATGCGGCTTGGCCCTGGGGGGCACCGTGCTGGTGCTCTTGCGGCTGGTACCAGGACGGGGGGCGGCGTTCGGATTGGCAACGGCGACGCCGCTTTCTGTGGGCGCTTTCCCATACCGTGATTGAGGTGCTGTCGGCTCATTCGGACCCGCCTTGGTCCAATTGACTCAGTTAGGTTTCTAGCTGTTCGGGGTCTATCTCTAGGTCGCTCTGCTGCTGCGACCGCTGCGGCCGGCGGCGCGAGGACTGGTCTCGCGTCGCGCCAGCGGGGACGGCACGGTAGTATCCAGGACCGCCGTCAGGGGGCGGAGAGCACCCCGACGGGGCAGCTGACTCCGGTCCCCCCCACCCCGCAATACCCGTTCTTATTCTTGTCCAGGTACTGCTGGTGGTACGCCTCGGCGTAGTAGAAGGGGCCGGCTCCGACGATCTCGGTCGTGATCTGCCCCAGGCCAGCCTCCTTGAGGGACCTTTGGTACTGCTCCTTGGACGCCTCCGCAGCGTGGCGCTGGGCCTCGCTGACGAAGTAGATCGCCGAGCGGTACTGGGTTCCGACGTCGTTGCCCTGGCGCATTCCCTGGGTGGGGTCGTGGCTCTCCCAGAAGGTCTTCAGCAGCTGCTGGTACGAGAGTTTGGCCGGGTCGAAGACCACCAGCACCACTTCGGCGTGCCCGGTGCGGCCCGAGCACACCTCCTCGTAGGTTGGGTTGGGGGTCAGCCCCCCGCTGTAACCAGCCGCCGTCGTGTAGACCCCCTCCAGCCGCCAGAAGTCCCGTTCGGCTCCCCAGAAGCACCCCAGCCCGAAGATGGCCTCTTCGTGCCCGGCGGGGAACGGCGGCTTGAGGTTGGTGCCCAGGACCGTGTGCTGGCTGTCCACCGCCATCTCACCGGAGCGCCCGGGGAGGGCCCGCGCGGGGGCCGGCATTTTTGTCCTGGAGCTCAGAAAACTCATGTCCATCCCGCCTCCACTGATTTGGACGTCAAACGGTACCACCGGGAGCGCGCCACTCCCTTACCAGCGTTCCCCGGTCGAGCGCTGCCTACTCCCAGCGGAACCAGAGCCCGGCAGCGAGGACGGCGGCGGCCGTCCAGCCGCCCAGGAGGAGGAGGTTAGCGGCCGCCGGCGCCGCTCCCTCCAGCACCGCCCGGAGGGACGAACTAAGCGCGGTGGCGGGCAGGACGCTGGCCAGCGGTTGGACAAAGCTGGGCAGGTGATCCACCGGCAGCACCACCCCTCCCAGGATCAGGAAGAGGAGGTAGAGCCCGTTGGCGCCGCCCAGGGTTAGTTCGGCGCGGACCACCGCCGCCAGCGCCAGCCCGATCCCGGCGAATCCCACCGCCCCCACCAATAGGATCAGGACCGCAAGTCCGAGCGAGCCGTGGGCGGACCACCCGAGGCCCAAGCCGGCGATCCCTACCAACAGCCCTACCTGGACCACCTCGACCAGCAGCACGGCGGCCGCCTTGGCCGCCGCCAGGGCACTGCGGGGGAGGGGGGAGCCCCCGAGCCGCTTGAGGACCCGGTAGTAACGCTGGTAGGCGGTGGAGATGCCGAGGGTGACCATTCCGGTCGACATGACTGCCACGGTCAGGATCCCGGGCACCAGGAAATCGACCGGCCGGACCGAGCCTGCGGGGAAGATCCGGGCGCTGGTGAACAGCACCAAGAGCAGGACCGGGAGGACCAGGATCACCAGGAGGTTCTCCCCCTGCCGGAGCATCAGCACCAGCTCGACTTTGAACTGGGCCCAAAAGGCGGCGGCCCAAGGAGCCGCCCGAGGTGCCTCCCGACCCTCGGGGAAGAGGGCGGCGGCGCTCAAGCGGGTCCGTCGGTGAGCTGCAGGAAGATCTCCTCCAGCGAGGACCGACCCAGCCGGAGCAGGTTGATCTGGGGACCCTGGGCGCGCAGCAGCACGGTCACGGCGGCGGCGGCCTCCCGAGGGTTCGAGGAGCGGAGGTCGTAGCTGCCGCCCCCCAGGTCGGAGACGCTCTCGACCAGCGCCATCCCGCGGAGCTCCGCCAGCAGGTCTGCGGGTAACTCGAACGCTAGCTCCAGATGGAGCAGGTCGGAGTCGGTCTGGGCCCTGAGGTGGGCGGGCGAGTCGAAGGCGACGAGAGTGCCGTGGTTCAGGATCGCCACCCGGTCAGCCAATCGCTCCGCCTCCTCCATGGAATGGGTGGTCAGGACGACGGTGGTCCCGGCGCGCCGGGCCTCCTCCACAATCTCCCACGTGAGCAGCCGGGCCCGGGGGTCCATCCCCGCGGTCGGCTCGTCCAGGAACAGCACCCGCGGCCGCCCTACCAGCGCCAGCGCCAGCGAGAGGCGCTGCTTTTCGCCGCCGGAAAGCTGGCGGAAGCGGGTCCCCGCTCGCTCGTGGAGGCCGACCCGCTCCAGGAGTTCTCCCGGATCCGCCGGGTCGACGAAGAAGCTGGCGAACAGCGCCACCGACTCCCGCACCTTGAGGGTGGGGTAGATGCCGCCCTCCTGCAGCATCAGGCCCACGAGGGGCCGCAGCTGGCGGCCGTCCCGCGAGGGATCGAACCCCAGCACCGAGACCTGCCCCTGGTCCGGGCGCCCGTAGCCCTCCAGGATCTCCACCGTAGTAGTCTTGCCCGCCCCGTTGGGACCCAAGATCGCGACCAGCTCGCCCTCGGCGATCTCAAGGTCGAGGCCATCGACCGCGACCAGGGAGCCGTACGACTTGCGCATCCCGGCGATGGAGATCGCGGGGGTCGCGGTCACCGCTCGACCTTGATTCCCGGCGCCAGGTCGATCCGGTAGCCAACCCCGAAGACGGTGCTGATCCGGAAGGGCATGGTCGGGAAGGTCTCGAACTTCTCCCTAAGCCAGCGGACGTGGACCGCCACCGTCTTGTTGTCCCCATGGAAGTCCGCGCCCCACACTGATCGCAACAGCGCCTCGCGGCTGTGCACCTTACCCGCGTGCTCCAGGAGAAAGTAGAGCAGGTTGAACTCCCGCGGGCTCATCTTCACCTCCCGCTCGCCGAACACCACACGGCGGGCGGCAGCGTCCAGGACGAAGTCACCCAACCGGACCCGCTCCGGTCGGGTGGAGGGCCGGGGGGGACGCTCGGCCCGCCGGATCAGCGCCTCCACCCGCGCCAGGAACTCATGAACACCGAAGGGTTTGGTCATGTAGTCGTCGGCACCCAGCGCCAGCCCCTGCACCTTGTCCGGTTCCGTGCCCCTCGCGGTGAGCATCAGGATGGGGACATCGGACTCTTGGCGCAGGATCCGGCAGACCTCCTCGCCGGTCAGCTCGGGCAGCATGAGGTCCAAGACCACCAGGTCGGGGGTCAGCGCGCGCGCCAGCTCCAACCCCTTCGTCCCACTGGCCGCCTCCAGTACCACGTAGCCGAAGGCGGCCAGGTTGTATCGGAGGGTCATCCGGACCGCCTCATCGTCCTCGACCAAGAGGACTCGGCGCCCGGCTCCGGCACTAGCTGGAGCCTCCGCCACCTAACCCAGCTCGGTCAGGCGGCCGGTGGCCAGAAAGACCACGTCCTCGGCGATGTTGGTGACCCGGTCGGCGATCCGTTCCAGGTTGTGCGCGATGAAGAGCAGGTTGGCGCCGGGGTAGGCCCACTCCGGGTGCTCGCGCATGGTCTCGACCATGTCGTCGAAGACCCGGTGATAGATGCGGTCGATGCGGTCGTCACGAGCGGCGATGTCCTGGGCCCGGCGGTAGTCGTTGGCGGTGACCGCCTCCATGATGTCGCGCACCTGCTCCTCGACATAGCGCCCCATCCGCAGGATGGTCTCCAGCCGGGGCCGGGAACTGAGCTCGATCAGCGGCAGCGCATACCGGGCGCAACTCTTGGCGTGGTCCCCCATCCGCTCCAGTTCCGACGCCATCAGCAGCAGCGCGAAGACCTCGTTCAGCTCGTTCCCGGTGGGGTGCTGGGCCGCCAGCACGGCCAGCCCCCGCTCCCGCTCTTGCCGGTGGCGCTCGTTGACCTCCACGTCGCCGGCCACCACGGCCCGCAGCCGGTCGCCATCTCGGTGCTCGAGCCCGGTCATGGCGCTGGCCACTCCTTCGGCCACCATGCCCCCCAGAACCCGGACCCCGTCGCGCAGCGCGGCGAGATCGGCGTCGAAGTCCTGCGAGGGAGCTGATGCCATAGCCCGATGGTAGTCGACCCAGATCGCTGCGAGGGGAGCCTGGACGGTCAGGGCTGGCCGAGGACGATCCGGACCAAAGTCCCTTGACCGGGGGTGCTGCGCACCTTGATTTCCCCGCCCTGAAGCTCGACCGCTTGCTTCGCGATGGTCAGTCCGAGGCCGCTACTGCGCCCCGCCCGGGAACGGTCCCCGGTGTAGAAGCGGTCGAAGATCCGGGGCAGCTGACTGGCCGGGATGCCGGAGCCGGTGTCGCGCACGGACACCGTGGGACGACCAGTCGCTACCCCCACCGTCACCGTGACCGCACCCGGGGAAACGGTGAACTTGAGCGCGTTGTCCAGCACGTTGATGAGCGCTCGCTCCAACCGGGCGGAGTCCGCCAGAGCGGTGGTCGGAGTGCCCCGGAGAGTGAGGGTCAGCTGGCGCTCCTTCGCCTGGGGCCGCACCTCCTCGACCGCTTGGCTGGCCACTTGCCACAGGTCCACCGGTCCGATCTGAGCCCGCTCCACGCCTGCCTCGAGCCGGCTCAAGTCCAGGATTCCCGCCACCAGGGTGTGCAGCCGCTCCGCCTCTTGCGCGATCCGGGTGGCGAAGAGCTGGGTGGCCGGGGCGTCCCCCCGGGCCTCGCCGGTCAGGGTCTCCGCCATCAATCGAAGACTGGCCAAAGGGGTGCGCAGGTCGTGGGAGAGGTTGGCGATCAGCTCTTGATGCGCTCGACTCAGCCGACGTTCGGAGGTGATGTCGGTGAGAATCAGGACCACCTGCAGGCTGCCGTCCGAGAGCACCAGCGGGGCCGCGACCGCCTTGAGGATCCGACGCCAGTCGTTCTGGCGGAGCTCGCCGCGAGCGATGGCTCCGGTGGCCAGAACTCTCCCCACCACATCGGCGGCCCGGGGGTCGTCGAGCAGCTGCGAGAGGGGAGATCCGAGACCCACCGGCGGCTGTCTCTGGGTCCCTTCTCCGAGCTGGGGTCCGGCCAGCAGAGCGGCGGCGTTGGCGCTGGCCCAGATCAGGTTGCGGGCGGGACTCAGTACCAGCACCGCGTCCGAACCGAGCTCGGTCAGGCAGCTCAGCAGCTGATCGGCGCCGGCCGGGAGGGGCCCACTGGTCCCAGGGGCGGGGCCGGTCGGGCTCACCGCTGGTCCCAGCCGCCACCTGGGTCCGGGCGTCCCAGGTACACGGCCTGGGAGACGCGGTCCTTATCGTCGGGCAGGTCGAGCCGCCAGACGCCCCCCTTGGGGCACCGGGAGCTCGGCGCGGCGCCAGCCGCCTCCAACAGCGGCGGGATCAGGTCTCCGTGGCTGCAGGCAGCCGTGCGGCGGGCGCCCCCGGAGAAATATGCCTTGATCAGAGCCTTTAGCTCGGACTCCGCCCCTGCCTGATCCAGGGCCAACCCGCCCTCCAGGAGCCGGGTGTCGTCCTGGACCGGCAAGGCCGCGCCGTGGGACAGAGGCAGCAAGGTGTCCCGGCAGCGCACCGCGGGACTGCTGTAGTGGGCCTCGATCCCAGCATCGGCCAAGAGCTCGGCCAGGACGACCGCCTGACGCCAGCCGAGCTCATTCAGGGGCCGGAGCAGATCCGGCTGTGGCCAGCCATCGCGCTCACGGGCAACCGCGTGACGAATGAGATAAAGACTGCGCACCCCGATCTCGGAAGTATAGAGATGGCGGCACGGGGCAAGAGCGCAAACTAAGGCGGTGCCTGCGTCCCGGACTTCGACGTGAACGGCGCCAGCGCCGAGGAAGCGGCTGAGTGACGAGGGCCCCCCGCTTCGCGGCCATCGACGTGGGCAGCAACACCGTCCATCTGCTGGTCGCCAGCTGCCCGCCCAATCGGCTGCCGATACCGTTGCTCCGTCGGCGGGAGTTCGTCCAACTGGGCCAGGACGTCAACGCCGTCGGAGCTATCGGCCCGGAGCGCCTGGAGCTCGCCAGCCGAGCCCTGCGCCGCCAGGTGGAGGATGCCCGGGAGGCGGGCGTGGTCGAGATCGCGATTGGAGCCACCCAGGCGCTCCGGTCGGCGGCCAACGGTCCCGAGGTGGCGGAGCGGCTCGGCGCCGCGGCGGGCGCCGGCGAGGTGAGGATCCTTTCCGCCGCAGTCGAGGCCCAGCTGGCCTTCGCTGGCGCCACCATGACCATCTCGCCGGGGCGGCCGACGGTGGTCCTGGACATCGGCGGGGCCTCGGCCCAGATCGCCGGCGGACCCGCCGGGGGCACCTGCCGGCACAGCTCGCTGGGCGTTGGTTCTGGCTCCGTCGCCCTGCTCGCGGGCTCCGATCCGCCAAGCGAGGAAGACTGGCGGGCCATGGAGCGGCGGGTGGGCCAGCTGATCCCCGACCTGATTCCGCTGCCCGCCCACCCCGTGGCCCTGGGCACCGGTGGGACGATTACCAACTTGCCCAGGCTGCTGGGCAAGCCAAAGGGGGCGGTGATGCGGCTGCGCGACGTGGAGGTGGTGATCGAGGCCTTCCGCAGCCGCCCCGCGACGGAGCTGGCGGAGCGATCGGGGGTCGATCTGGAGCGCACCCGACTGTGCCGGGGCGGCGCTCTGATTCTGGCTCAGATGATGGACCTGCTCCATCTGAGCTGGATCCGGAGCTCGGAGCGAGGCCTCCGCGACGGCATGATCGCAGCGCTGGTGAACCACGGCGAAGGCTGGTGGCGGGTCCACCCGCCGCAGTCGGCCGGCGAGTCTGAGGAAGCGCTAGTTCCGCTGGCGGCTCGGTTTGGCTGAGCCGGTCGGCTGCGGCGAGCTGGCCGCCGCCTCCATTCAGGAGCAGGCGGAGAAGCTGCGCTGGGCGCTGGCCCGGTTGCCCCTGGCCAGCGACGCCGAGGCGGCGCACGACGCGCGGGTCGCCCTCCGGCGGCTCCGGGCCGCCTCCATCGGTTTCTCAGACTGTCTCGCCCGTCCCAAGAAGTGGGGGCGGCGGTTGCGCCGGACGGAGAAAGACTTGGGCGGGCTGCGCGATGCCGAGGTGCGGCTGGAGCTGCTCGACCAGGTGCTGGGACCAGTAGCGGTCTCCCGCGACCGCAGCGACGACCCCCGCACCGCGCCGGGACAGGGCGGCTCGATCGTCACGGATCACGCCCGCCGGATCCAGCCCGGACTTAGAGGGCTAGAGATGGAAGCGCGCCGGGTGCTCGCCGACAGCACCGCGACCGAGATCGGCGAACTTCGCGACCGGGCCCTGTCCGACGGCGCTCTCAAGCGGTTTCAGCGGATGGCCGCACCACCCCGGTTCCAAGAGGGCCACCTGAACTCCCCGGCGGTGGCCCTGGTCGAGCAGCAACTACCCCGACTCTTCGAGCGGGCCCGCCGCCAGACGAGCAATCAGGCTGACCTCCACCAGAGGCGGGGTGAGATTCGCAAGCTGCGCTACCGCTTGGAGTTGTTTGCCTCGGTGCTCCATTCGGGCCACCGGACGGTGCTGCAGGAGCTCCGCGAACTCCAGAGCTTGCTGGGCCGGTTCCACGACCTGGTGGTGCTGGCTGAGTGGATCGAGAGCTCGTCCCGCGAGCTGCGGCATGAGCTACGCCCGGCGCTGCGTCGGCTGGCCCTGCGGGTCGAGCTGGACCAGCAGGTGGCCAAGGAGGCCGCGGAGACCGAACTGGCCCGACTTGACGGGGCCGATTGGTGGTCGGCCGCCCAGGCGGCCTGCCTAAGCATCGGGGAGCGGCCGGCTAGCTGAACCGATCCGGTCTGAGGCATGGCCTGGGAGAATTGCCCGGTCTTGGCTGCTCTCACACGATCTCCCAGCCAGCCCCAGTTGAGCTTGGCTGAGGCTCGCCAGCTGGCGGTGTGGGGCCAGCGGCTGCTGACCGCTCCCGCCCCGGTTGACGTGGCGTCGGTCACCCGGCTGGTGGAGCAGATCGGGTATCTGCAGCGCGACCCGGTGTCGATCGTGGCGCCCAGCCACCTATTGGTGCTCTGGAGCCGGCTCGGCATGTTTGACCAGGCGGTGGTGGGCCAAGCCCTCTGGCACGAGCGATCGCTGTTCGAATACTGGGCCCACGGCGCCTCGATCATCCCTACCGGGGACTTGCCGGCCCATCGCTGGACCATGCGCAATCACGGTCGTAGCGACAAAATCTCAGATCAGCGGCTGCGGACGTGGATGGCGGCCAACCGTCCGTTGCGCCGGCAGATCCTCTCCCGGCTGCGCGAACGGGGCCCCCTGCCTGCCAGCGCCTTCGACGGTGAGGTCCGGACGAAATGGCAGTCGAGCGGCTGGAATCAGGACGGAGACGTGGAGCGGATGCTCACCCAGCTCTGGCGGGGAGGGCGGATCGCGGTCGCCGGCCGGGATGGCCGCGGACGGCTGTGGGAGCTGACCGAGCGCTGGCTGGATCCGGCGGTCACCGGCCGTTACCGTTCGGGCGGCCCGCCGACGGAGCAGTTGGCGGAGCGATCCTTGCGGGCGCTCGGGGTCGGGACCGAGCTCCAGATTCGCTACTACATGGGCGCGGGAAGGAGCGGTCCCTTGGCAGGCGTGCTGGACCGGATGGTGCGGCGGGGCACGGTGTTCCCGGTGACGATCCAGGCGGTGGCAGGTCCTCTGCCTGGGAAGTGGTTTGTCCACCGAGACGACCTGGAGGCGGCTGCTCCTCGGACCTTCCGCCAGCCCTGGGCGACCACCTTGCTATCGCCATTCGACAACCTGATCATCACCCGAGACCGGACCCAGCAGCTTTTCGGATTTGACTTCCGGATGGAGATCTACGTGCCAGCCCAGCTCCGCCGATACGGCTACTACGTCCTCCCCATCCTGCACCAGGACCGCTTGATCGGGCGGGTCGACCTGCGGCGGGATCGCGCCCGCTCCCGGCTAGTGGCGGTCGCCGTTCATGGCGAGTCGGGGGCGCCCCCGAGCGCTCAAGTGGGACAGTCGATCCGGGATGCCCTGGAGCGGCTCGGCAAGTTCGTGGGAGCTGGGGAGGTGGAGGTGGGTCAGCTGCTCTCGACCCCGCCTGGCTGGGCCCGAGCGCTGCGCCACTGACCGGGGCGGCCCCCTTCCGGTGAGGCCCGTATCCTCAGTGGAGTGGCCTCTACCGCGCGCTTGCAATGCCTGATCGTCGGAGGTGGCGTGGTGGGCTTGGCGGTGGCGGTCGGCCTGGCCCGCCGCGGCGCCCAGGTCAAGGTTTTGGAGCGCGGTCCCCGTTGCGGCGAAGGAGCCTCAGGGGCCGCCGCCGGAATGCTGGCCGCCGGAGCCGAGGCCACCCAGGGGGGGCCTTTCGAGGAGTTGTGCCGGAGCAGCCGGGCACTCTGGCCGAACTGGGCTGAGGAGCTTCGCACCACCACGGGAGTGGACTGCGAGCTGGACCAGACCGGGCTGATCCGGGTGACCAGCTCGGCGGCGGGGGCGCTCCGTCTGGAGCGGCAGGCGCAGTGGCAGCGGAGCCACGGAGTCGAGGTCTCCGGGCTCTTAGACCCAGCCCAGCTCGCCCAGCTGGTGCCGGGGTTGGGCCCCGGCGTCCGAGCCGGGATCCACTTTCCCGACGACTGGCACGTCCACAGCCATCGAGTAGTTGAGGCGCTGATAGCCGCCTGCGCTCTGCATGGGGTCGCCATCGAGACCGAGACCGAGGTCAGCGCCATCGAGTACCAGGCGGACCGGCCCCGTCTCGCTTTGGCCGGTGGTCGGGCCGAGGGGGGTGACTACGTGGTCTTGTGCGCCGGCAGCTGGAGTAGCCGGCTGCTCGGTACCCGAGGAGCCCAAGCGGCGCAGGTGGAGCCGGTGCGCGGACAGATCGTGGCTATCGATCCGGGCCGACCAATGCTGTCCCGGATCGTGATCGGTGACGACGCCTACCTGCTCCAGAAGCGCTCAGGGCTGGTGCTGGCTGGCACCACCGAGGAGCGGGTCGGTTACCGGCCCTGGCCGACGGTGGACGGGGTCCGGAGGGTGGCGGCCGCGGCGGCGGAGTTGATGCCCGAGCTAGCCGGAGCGCGATTCGCCTACGCCTGGGCCGGGCTCCGGCCCCACGCGCCGGGGGGGCTGCCGCTGTTGGGCCGGCTCGAGCCCGGCGGCCGGGTGCTGGTGGCGACCGGCCACTTCCGCAACGGGATTCTGCTGGCCCCCATCACCGGGGAGCTGATCTCCCGCGCCATCCTGGAGGGAGCGGACCCTCCCGAGCTGGCGGCGTTCAGTCCGGGGCTATCGGCCTGAGCTGCAGCACCAGGCCGTCCGCAGCGAGGATGGCGCCCTTGACCGGGGTCCTCTCGGCGAGGTGGGTCAGGATGAAGCGGGTCGTGGGATTGGCCACGATCAGCTGCTCCACCTCAGCTTTCCAGAGGTGGATCGGGGCCGGCTCGGACATGCTGGTGCACTCGCAGAGCAGGTAGCTCACGGAAGCCGCCAGCTGACGGATCCCCGGGCAGAGGCTGGTGTCGCCGGAGTAGCCCAGGGTGATCCCGTGGCGCTCCAGGCCGAAGCCGAGGCAGGCCAGCTGGGCGGAATGCTCGACCTCAAATGCCTGAACCTGGAAGGCGCCCAGCGCTCCGCTCTGTCCGCCGACCCACTCCTCGACCGTGCTCCTGCCCACCTCGGTGACCCAATCCCAGAACTGGTCTCCGAGGGCCAGTCGGCCCAGCGTCGCCAGATGCTGGGCCGTGCCCACGGGGCCGATTATCTGCAGTGGCTGGGCCGCTTCGTAGCGCGCGGCCCGCGCCGCCAGCAGCAGCGGGAGCTGGGAGACGTGGTCGCCATGGAGGTGGGAGATGGCGACCGATTTCAAGTCCGCGAGGCTGCGTCCCAATTGCCCCATGAGGAGGGTCACGGGGGCTCCACAGTCGAGTAGGAGCTCACCGTCGACCAGGTAGCCGGAGTTGTGGCCGAGGGCCGAGAAGGCTGAGCCGCTGCCCAGGATCGCCAACTCCAGCATGGCCGGGTCGCGGCCGGCGCCCTCCTCGCCGGTCACGCCCCCAGGATCACCAGCGGCGCCTCACGGGGCTCGGTCGCATCAGACCACGGCCCGGCCATGGAGTGCGTCCAAGCGCGACAGGTCGTCTCCGTGACGCACCACCCAGAGATCCAGCACCAGCCGCCATCGAGCGGACAGCTTGGTGGTGGCCTGGCTGGAGAAGCCCGCGGGGTCGAGGAAGATCGCCAGGGCGCGCGCCCCGGGTGCTGACGCCGCGGCCGCCGCCGCCACCCATTCCGGGCCGGCATCGGCGGTGATCAGCACCACCCCGCCCCGGCCGCGCCAGCTGGTCATTTCACGGGCGACCAGCTCGGAGAACGGGAGAGTGCCATTGGCGCGGGCCGTCGCCAGGTAGTCCAGCAGATTCCGATCGTGCAGTTCGCCTCGCCCCGCCGGGATCCGCCCCAGCTGCTGATCCGAGGTGGCTAGCGACACGGCCCGACCCTGGCCGGCGGCAGCGTGGGCCACCGAGGCGGCCACCGTCACGGCGTACTCCAGCGAGCCGTCGGGTCCGTCGCCCCGGTGGCTCTCCCGGCAGAGGTCGAGCAGCACCAGCAGGTCGCTCGCCAAAGGAGTCGGTGCGCCCGCCTCGGTCCTGGCACCAGGTCGTCGGGGCTCCGGCGTCCCCGCCGCCGCATTCAGCTGCTGGCGCAGGGTGAAGTCGGAAGCCCCGCCCGGGAGGCTCCGGCCCGGAATCGCCACCAGCGCCGGGTAGACGACCAAGGTGTCGGTGGTCGGCTGGGTGAGCCGTCGCGGGAAGAGCCCGAAGGGATCAGCCACCGTCAGTTCGGTTGGGCCCAGCTCGTACCGGCCTCGGGAGCTCAGCCGGCGGGTCATCTCCCAGGTCACTATCTGACGGGGGGCTAGCGAGACGACCCTAGTCGCCCGGGGCCCGGTCACTCGGGAGTGGTCGCGAACCTCCACTACCCGGATGGGCAACCCCGAGTCGTTCTCCAGGGTGAAGCGCTCCACCAGCTGCTGCCCGACCACCCGAGCCCCCTCGCGGGTCTCCCGAAATAGCCGGAGGTGGCGGCCGCACCACCAGCTCCAGGCGGCGGCCAGCAGCACCACCAATACCGCTGAGTAGATCACCACGAACACCCAGACCAGGTTGTCCAGGTACGCCAGCGCCCCGGCGAGCGCCACCAGCGCCAGCAGCCAAGCCCGCCGCGGTCGAAGTCCGCGACGTGGGTACAGAGAACGGCGGCCCGCTCTCATCGAGCTGGCCGCTGACCGGCGGCTGCCGGGCTCAGCCGCCCACAGGTGGTCTTGGAGTCGGGCGTGAACTTGGTCGTTCGGCTCCTCTCGAGCAGCGCCTTGAGCTTCTCCTGTGCGCTCCGCCGCGGCCGCAGGAGCAGCGCCACCGCGGCAGTATAATTCCCGGTTCCCGGGCCACCCCTGGGTGCGCCTACAGGCGTTCCACTCGGCCCAGTTCCAGGACGAACACGGTCGCTCGGCCGACCTCCACCTCGACTTCGGACTCTCCCGTAGCCGAGTCGGACCGGCCGTTGCCCAGCTGCTCATGACGAGGCTTGCAGACAGAGCGGAGGGTGGAGATCACCTCCTCGACGAGGTTGTCATCGACGCCCAGCAAGAGCAGGGAGTTGCGCCGCTGCAGGAAGCCGCCCTCGCTTTTGAGCCGGGTCACGCCGAACCCCCGACCGCCCAGCACCTCGATGGCCCGGGTGGCGTCCTGCTCGTGCACGATTGCGACCACCAGCTTCAAGTCGTCCTCCTCGCCGTCAGCCGTGCTCGGGTCACCTTCCAGCAGGACTCGGCGAGCTCCTCGGGGGGAAGGTCCGCCGGCAGCAATACGACCCGCTCCGGGAATCTCGGCGCGAGAGCCAGATACCCCTGGCGGACTCTCTCATGGTAGGCGGTCGGCGCCGACTCCATCCGGTCGGGAGTCCGCCCGGGTTCGGAGCGGAGCCGGGCGGACGAGACCTCGAGGTCCAGGATCAAGGTGAGGTCCGGCATTCGGTCGGCGCCGGCCAGCCGGTGCAAGTCGAGCAGGGTTCGCTGGTCGAGACCCCGGCCCGCCCCCTGGTAGGCGAGGGTAGAGTCGAGGTAGCGGTCGCAGACCACCAGCCCGCCTTTGGCTAGCGCCGGCTCGATCACCTCGTGCAGCAATTGCACCCGAGCAGCCACGAACAGAGCCACTTCGGCGAACGGGTGGGGAGGCAGGCCCCCGATGTGCTCCAGCAGCAGGGATCGGATTCGCTCCCCGAGCGCTGTGCTGCCCGGGTCCCGGACCGCTGTGACCACCTCGGCCTCCTGCCTCAGTCGGTCGGCCAGGAGGCGCGCTTGGGTGCTCTTGCCGGAACCGTCGATCCCCTCGACGCTGATGAAGAAGCCGGGTCCGAGCACTGCCAAGGAAGGCTCTAGGAGGCCTCGCTGGCGGGGTAGATGCGCAGCCGGCGCCGGGGCTCCTTGCCGGTGCTCCTGGCAACCAGCTCGCTCTGCTCCACCAGCTGGTGCTGCAGGCGCCGGATGTAGGCGTTCTGGGGTGCTAGTTCGACCGCCGTCCCCTGCCGAGCCCGCTCGATTCCCTCCTTGACCTCGCGCATCGCGTCGTCAGTGGGGTCGCCCGGCTCCAGGTTGTAGAGCCGGGCAAGAAAGGCACGAACCTGGGCGACGGTGTTGCTCCGCAGGATCGAGATCGGGATCCCTTCGGTTTCCGCTGCTCGGAGCGGCGAGTCGCGGCGCCGGTAGTAGTTCTTCAGGGTCACCACCAGATCGGCGTCGTCGACGTGGTGCTGGATCCGAACTGGCACCTTGAGCTCCCGGATCGCCTGCTCCAGGTGCACTCGCGAGACCCCATACGGGAAGAGGGAGGTTGCGGCCCCGGCGCCGGGGTGCTGCCCGGCGTGACCCTCGGAGAGATCGGCCAGCGTCACCGGGCGACGGGGCCGGGCCGCGGTGAAGTCCTCTCCAAACAGCTCCCTCGAGCCCCGGTCGTCAAAGGGAGAGGGGTCCACCAGCCGGGTGGTGACCCCGCGGCCGGGGTGCGATTCGCGTAACTGGGCTGGCCGGGGGCGGCCCCGGAGGGCGTCGTCGACCACGTCGGCGAGAGGCATGTGGACCGTGACCCGGTGCCGGTCCACGATCTCCACCAAGGCGTCGAACGTGGGTGGCGCCTTGCGCTCCAGCACCGACTTCTGAGTGCCCCGACGACGGGCCTCCTCGTCCGAGAGGGTGACCGACTGGATCCCTCCCAGGAGGTCGTTGAGGGTCGGGTTGACCAACAGGTTGTCCAGCGTGTTGCCATGAGCCGTACCCACCAACTGCACCCCCCGCTCGGCGATGGTGCGGGCCGCTGCCGCCTCCAGTTCGGTGCCGATCTCGTCGATGACAATCACCTCTGGCATGTGGTTCTCGACCGCCTCGATCATCACCGCGTGCTGCAGCTCCGGCCGAGCCACCTGCATCCGTCGCGATCGGCCGATCCCGGGGTGAGGGATGTCCCCGTCCCCCGCGATCTCGTTACTGGTGTCGACCACCACCACCCGCTTTCGACTCTCGTCGGCCAGGATGCGGGCCACCTCGCGCAGCATGGTGGTCTTGCCGACCCCCGGCTTGCCGAGCAACAAAAGGCTCTGGCCGCTGATCACGATGTCGCGGATGATCTCCACCCTCCCGGTAACCGCCCGGCCCACCCGGCAGGTCAGGCCCACGATCTCCCCGGCCCGGTTGCGAATGGCGCTGATCCGGTGCAGGGTGCGGGCGATTCCGGCGCGATTGTCACCGCCGAAGTCGCCCACCCGATCGGCCACGTAGGCAAGGTCCTCCAGGCTGACCGGGGTTGGGCTGAGGATCACCTCACTCCCCTCGAAGCGCGCCTCCGGCTCCCGGCCAAGGTCGAGGACGATCTCCAAAAGGTCGCCGGATTCGTCCGGGAGCCTGCTCACCGCCTGGTAGAGGTGGCGGGGCAGCGTGCTGATGATCAGTTCCAGCTCCTCGGGGAATGAGGGGCCGAAGGCGGGGTCAGATGCCGTCAGAACCCGGCCTCCATGCGGTCACGGAAGGGGTGTTGTCCGTGGCCAGGGTGAGACGCGGCCTACCGCCCATTCCCTCCCGGGGCGGGCGCGGCGGCTGGATCGCGCAAAGCTCCCAGCCGGCCTACTATCACCAGTCGAATATAACGCAAGCCGGTGGCCAGTCGGGCCGCCGCGGTCAAGGAGCGGGATCGGGCGTGCCCCGGGCCTGGACCACCGGCATGGCCCCGGCGAGAATCGCCTTCTTCTGCTCGGCGAGGCGGCGGGCGTACAGCTTGAGGGGCAGGTCTCGGGCCATCAGGATCTGAGTCGCCACCGGCTCGAACCCCCGGGCCGCCACCGCTCGGTGAAGTTCGGCGTCGTAGTGGCGCAAGAGGCACAGGGTCGGCCCCGCCGGCACCTGGCTCAGCAGACTGTGGAGCGCTTCCACCGCCAGCTGACTCTCTTGGGGGTCGAGCATCAGGCTGATCAGACTGGGTCGGGCACGGGCCGGCTGCCGGATGCCCGCCCACGCCACGATGCCCCCGTTGCGGACGATGACGTAGTGGCGCGAGTCTCCGGCCCGGCCGTCCAGCCGTCCCAGCCAGCCCAGCTGAAAGGTCGCCTTCCATTGGCTGAGGCTGGGCGCCTCTAACGCAGCCACCGCGTGGGGCGCAGTACGCAGGTACAGCAGATACACGCCACCTAGGTCGTCCGGGCTCGCCGGGACCCAGGGCTCCGAGTGGTGGTTGGGTGGCTTGGGCAGCTCCCGAAAGCGGATCTGCTCGGTGGCGAAGGGCTGGAAGCCCTGCTCGCGGAGCATTGCCTGGAGGGGGTGATCCTCGGAGATCCGGACCAGGAATCGAGTCACCCCCCGCTCCAGCCCCTCATTGACCAGGTGCTGCAGCAGGGGGACTCCCGCGAAGTGGCCCTCTGGAGAGTGGTCGAGGCAGAGGTTGAGGATCCGCCAGGCCCGCTTCCCGGGGGCTGGCTCCGCCTGGATGAAGCCCACGATCCGCCCGTCCCCCTCGGCGACGTAGAGCTGGTCGCCCATGTCCGCGAGCGGCATGAGCGCCGACAAGCTGCGGGTCAGGATCGACCACGCTCTGGCCAGAGCGGGACCGGGGACCGGGCTCTGCGGACCCGCGCTCTGGAGCCGCTGGTCGAACTCTTGCTCCACCGTCAGGCTCGCTCGATAGAGGTCGTCCACTTGGCTGAGGTCCCGATAGCTGGCCGATCTAACCTGCATGGTTGTCAGTTTGCCTCGCCAGCGCGATGGATGTGACCTCCGGGCCGGGAGTGCCAGCGTCTGAACCGCCTCCGAACTGGTAGCGCCGCCGGTTCGGCCAGACCGGCCGACTCTTCACAGGCGAGACAGGAAGAGCTGATGTAGTCGGGGATCCCCGGTGATCTCGGGGTGGAAGATCAGCCCGAGGTGACGACCCTGGCGGACCGCCGCGGGCCGCCCCTGGTAGCTGGCCAGCACCTCCACCTCGGCTCCGACCTCCTCGATGGCCGGCGCCCGGATCAGAGCGACCCGGATCGGGTTGGGGCCGATGGCGGCGACATCCAGCTCCACCTCGCCCGAGTCGAGCTGGCGTCCGAACGCGTTGCGCCGGACCACGATGTCGAGAATCCCCAGTTGCAGCTGGTCGGGTAGGCCATCCCGGATCTCCCGGGCCGCCAGGATGGTGCCGGCGCAGGTGGTGAGGCATCCGATTCCCCTGTGGAGCGCTGCCTGGAGTGGCTCCAGCAGCCGGAACCGCTGAATCAGCCAGCTCATGGTCGTGCTCTCGCCGCCGGGTATCACCAAGCCCTGAAGTCCCTGCAGTTCCTCCGCCAGCCGCACCGTCCTGGCTTCGGCCCCACAGCTTTGGAGCAGGCGCAGATGCTCGCGCACGTCTCCCTGGAGCGCCAACACGCCGACCTGGGGGGCTGCCATCGGTGGGGTGGCGGTGGTTAGATGCCTCGGGAGGCGAGCAGCTCTTCCGGGCGCAGGCTGGCGACCCCGATTCCCACCATCGGCTCGCCCAGATCCTCGCTGATCTCGGCCAAGATCTCCGGCTTGTCGAAGTAGGTGGTGGCCGCGACGATGGCCTTGGCCCGCCGCAGCGGGTCGCCACTCTTGAAGATTCCGCTACCCACGAAGTTGCCATCACAGCCCAACTGCATCATCAAGGCCGCGTCAGCCGGGGTCGCCAGGCCCCCTGCCGAGAAGTTGACGACCGGCAACCGGCCCAGCTCGGCCGTCTCGCGCACCAACTCCAACGAGGCCCCCAGCTCCTTGGCAGCCCCGGCCAGCTCGTCGGGTCGCAGCGAGTGCAGCCGGCGGATTCCCTTGCTGACCGCCCGCATGTGGCGCACCGCCTCGACCACATCTCCGGTCCCGGCCTCACCTTTGGTGCGGATCATGGCCGCTCCCTCGGAGATTCGGCGCAGCGCCTCGCCTAGGTCCCTGGCCCCACAGACGAAGGGGACCTTGAACGGCCACTTGTCGACGTGGTGCTCCTCATCCGCCGGGGTGAGCACCTCCGACTCGTCGATGTAGTCCACCCCCAGCGCCTCCAGGATCTGGGCCTCGACAAAGTGCCCGATGCGGCACTTGGCCATCACCGGGATGGAGACCGAGGCCATGATCGACTTGATCAGCTGAGGGTCGCTCATGCGGGCCACCCCGCCCTGGGCGCGGATGTCGGCAGGGACCCTCTCCAGCGCCATCACCGCCACCGCGCCTGCTTCCTGGGCGATGGTGGCGTGTTCCGGGGTGACCACGTCCATGATCACCCCTCCCTTCAGCATCTCCGCCAAACCACGCTTGACCCGGGCGGTTCCGGTCTGGATATGTCCGTTCTGACTCATTTCTTCCCTGCGTCCAAAGTGCCCGGGAACGCTCATGGCGATCCTCAGATCAATTCGATTCTAGCTCTTGCCGCCGGCGGCTCCTGGGCGGCCAATAGCCGGCGGAGCGCCCCGGTCTTCGTTTGGCGGCGGGCAGGACTGGCTGAATCAAGCGGCAATCGATGGCGTTGGAGGCCTCCGCGCCATGCCGGTGACCGCCCGGGTCAGCGGTGAGGCTAGCCGATCCGGCCGCGGCGAATTGTCGAGGTCACTGCCCAGATTGGGTGATTGTCGGGCTTCCCAACACTTCATTCGTCGTATCCAAAGTCGGGGTTGCGTGGCCCTACAGCGCAATGGAGGAGCCGAAATAAAATACCTGCTGTATTTCACGACTACCATGCAATCAGCTCCCTCGAGCTCGTAGCCAGGTCACGATGGCCGCGACGGTCTCGCGGTCCAGTGCGGCGTCGGGCGCGTTGTACCTGGACATCACCTCGGCCTGCATCAGTCCATCACGCGGTCGCGGCTCATGCTTCAGCACGTGATTGGCATCTTCGGGGAAGAGAAAGCTGATGTCGGTCCGCCCCGCCGCGGCACGCTTCAGAGGCTCCGCGTCGGCCTGCCAGTCGACCTGTAGGTCCTTCTTGCCGATGATGATGAGTACCGGGACGCGCACCTCACGGAGCGGAGCTGCCGCGTCCGCCGGCCACAGCTCACGGGCGAAGGGAAGGTTGGCGGGGCTCTCCAGGGCTGCTATCAGGGTGCCCACTCCCTCCGGCAGGGCCGGATCGGGGGCGGCGGGCTCACCCGCCAGGAATCTGGCGACGGCGGCGTCATAGAGTCCGAGCAGCAGCTCGCCGTTGGGGAAACTCTTGGCCTGGGCGGCAAGCTGGGATCGGGTGACGGCGCCCACAGCGCGTCCGGGAGGTCCGGTCAGCACCAGGCCGGCGAGGGGGATGCCGGGGTCGTGGACCTGGTAGTTGAGAGCGTGGAGAGTCCCCTCGCTGTTGCCGAGGGCGAAGATCCGGTCACGGCGAATGCCCTGCTGCTCGGCCAGGATGCGCACCGCCCCGGCGAGCTCATCAACGTGGCTTTGCATGGTGATGGCGCCGATCAGGTGAGGCATCGTCTCGCGGACATGGGGGCCGGAGGCGCGCTTGTCATACCGCAGCGAGGCAAAGCCAGCTCGCCCCAAGGCCTCTGCCACCAGGCGACCGCTGCCATTGAACCCAGGAAGGAGTGGAGAGTTCCAGTCGCGGTCAGTCGGGCCACTGCCGGCCACCAGCACGACTCCCGGAAAAGGACCAGCTCCCTCCGGTTTCACCAGGGTGCCATAGATGGTCGTGGGTCCGAGCGGCCAGCTGAGCTCCAAGCTCTGCCCGTATGAGTCGCTCTCAGTCAAAGCCCATGTCCTCCTGATGTGGGCAAGCCGCGGCCCGCTGCCCTCGTAGCTCGTCGATGCATTCGGGCGCTGGCGCCGCCAGTGTTGCCTCTCGCAGCGGATCGCGCTGGGTCAGCGGCGGCTCAGCCAGTCGCGCAGGTGCGGCTCGCGCGCCAGTACGACGCCAACGGCGGTCACGACGGAGACGGTGATCAGCGCAACTGGCCACATCGGCCGGTGCCCGCTGGTCCACACCGGGATCACGACCGCAAGAACGACGGCACCCAGGACAAGCCTGTAGATGACGCTGTGCAAGGTGAACCAGTCCCGCATAAGTCAAGGCTACGGCCTTCACGAGAAGTAGCCGGGTTCAGCGTTCGGTCTATTCAACGCCGGTCGTTTCGTACTCCTCGACCCGGGCCTGCATCAGCGCCGCCAGGAGTTCGGTCGGCAGCTCGCGGTCGTAGGGCAACTTGATGAAGCCCTCACCGGCCTCGTAGCCGGCGGCCTCAACCGCGGTCTTCTGGGTGGCGAAGAACTGCGGAGAGAACCGCAGCGAGCAGTGGTTCTTGAAGTTCTGAAGCACCCACAGGTTCGTCTTCTCGCCGCGGATGTACATCGGCAGGTTCCACTTCAGTTCCTCCCGCGCCTCCGGGTCGGCATGGCGGCTGAGTTCTCTGAGCGCCTCGAGGTGCGGCCGCTGGACGTCGCTCAGTTGCGCGAAGAAGTCATCGACGCTCGTCCGCTTTGGCATCGGCATGGCGTTAGCGTAGTCCGGGTAGCAGAGACCCCGAAATCAGCCCCCAAGAGGCGTCGAGCGCCCGCTCGTGGTTGGATAGGGGTGAAGGTCTTTCGGGCCTTGGCGAGGACCTCAGTGGCGTGGGACGGGTCTGGCCAGGGGTTCACCCGGTGACCAGGACCGAAAGGCCTCGGGTGCCGGTGCTCCATCACAGGCCAGGCCGCGACGTGCGCCCGGATGTGGAGGCTGTCGGCAGCTTTGTTGGCGGGCCAGTACCTCGGTCGTGTTGCCAAACCCTTCGCTTTCGCCGGGAGGCTGTAGCCCTTCTGGATCAGGAGTCCAGCACAGGTGAGAGCTGTCTGTAGGTGCCGGGGATCGTCGGCGCGAGGATTGCCCTCGGCTTCGAGCTGGTCGGCAGGTATTAGGACTGACCGCGAAGTCTGGCCTCCCACCTACCATCGGAGCGTGGACGATGCTTCCGGTTCCCTTCGTTCGCTGGGTCTGGGCCCTGACTGTCGAAATCGAGCTTGTCCCGTTCGTTGTAGTAGTGGGGTTTCCCCTACGGGCGGCATAGAGGAATAGTTGGTCAAATTGTCAGTCAAGCGGGCGTTTGGGGCCCGAAACGAGATCAAGGAGGGAGCCTAGTGAAGTACATGCTGATGTTCGTGGGCGAGGCGGAGGGCGGCGAGGAGCATATGGACGAGGTGATGACGGACGTCGGCGCTTGGTGGGAAAAGTACAGCCATTCGGGGGCGATCGTCGGCGGCGAGCGCCTGCAGCCGTCGGCCCACGCCACCACCGTGCACCTCGGCGGATCAGCTCCCACCATCGTGGATGGGCCTTTCGCCGAGACCAAGGAATCGATTGGCGGCTACGCCATCGTGGAGGTGCTCGACCTGGATGCCGCCTTGGAGATGGCCAAAAGCTGGCCAGGCAGTCCGGTCGTCGAGATCCGGCCGGTCTGGGTGGACTGAATCTCTCCGTGGAGCAGGCGATCGAGGCCACCTTAGGCCAGGTCTTCCGAGAGGAGGCGGGTCGCGTTACCGCCTCGCTCACCCGCCGCTACGGGAACTTCGAGCTGGCCGAGGACTGCACCCAGGAGGCCTTCGTCGAGGCGCTTCGGACCTGGCCGGCTCAGGGAATCCCCTCCCGGCCGGGGGCCTGGCTCCAGCGGGTCGCCGAGCGGCGGGTGCTGGATCGGCTCCGTCGGGACCAGCGCTTCGCTGGCAAGGTGAGCGAAATGGCGTCAGCTTTACCGGAGGGTGGTGACGACCGGCTGCAGCTCATGTTCGCCTGCTGCCATCCGGCTCTCTCCCGGGAGGCTCAGGTCGCGTTGACCCTGCGGGCGGTCGCCGGCCTCACCACCGCGCAGATCGCCAGCGCCTTCCTCATCTCGGAGGCCACCGTGGCGCAGCGGATCACCCGTGCCAAGCGCAAGATCGTCACCGCGGGCATTCCATTTCGCATGCCGGCGCCCGCCGACCTTGAGCTCCGGCTCAACGAAGTCCTGGCGGTGCTCTACCTGATGTTCAACGAGGGCTACCTGGCCAGCCGCTGGGAGGTGTCCTCGGATCGGTTGCTGGCCGAGGACGCCGCCTGGCTGGCGGGACTGGTGGCCCAGATGCTGCCGTCTCAAGCCGAGGTGCTGGGTCTGCTGGCGCTGTTCAAGCTCCAGCTGGCTCGGGTGGAGGGCCGGTTCACCGCCGACGGCCAGCTGGTCTTGCTGGCTGATCAGGACCGGTCGCTGTGGGACCGGGAGGGGATCGGCGAGGCGACCCTGCTGCTGGATCGGGCGGCGGCGCTGGGGCGTCCTGGCCCTTACCAGCTACAGGCCGCCATTGCCTCCTGTCACGCGCTGGCGGCCAGCTGGTCGACCACCGACTGGCAGCTGCTGGTGCGGCTCTACGATCGTCTACTCCAGCTACAGCCGTCTCCGGTAGTGAGGCTCAATCGGGCGGTGGCGCTTTGGCACGTTGCCGGAGCAGATGTGGCGCTCCGGGAAGCGGACGCTCTGCTTGCCGAGCTCCCGAGATACCACTTATTGCACAGCACGCGGGCCGAGCTACTGCAGGACTTGGGCCGGGACGAAGAGGCCCAGGCAGCGTGGGCTCAAGCGTTGGCGCTCACCCTGAATCCGGCGGAGCGCCGCCACCTCCGAGGCCGCGCCCTCGCCAGTTGAGGGCGGCCTGGCCACCTCGAGCTCGCTTGAACGGCGGCTACCTATCTGGTGAAGCGGCGTACTGGGCAGATGGACTCGATGACTGTTCTGCAGCCGCAGCTGAGAGTCCAACCAAATGGCCCCCCCTCCGAACTCACGGGTGCGCCTAGCGGTGCTGAGTTAGGCTGCATGCCAGCCGCCATGGCGCAGTGGTAGCGCAGGGGCCTTTTAAGCCCAGGGTCGCAGGTTCGAATCCTGCTGGCGGCACCACTTTCTGATCTCAGAATGAGGGCGAGAGACTGACCGGTGACTGCAGGCCCAGCTAGTCGCCTGGCTTGAGGGCGTGGCGTCGTGATATCCTGACATCGTGACTAGGCAGTCAACGGTGAGGCTACCTGACGAGCTTGCCGATCTGGCGGAGGCGGTTGCGCGTGTTCGTGGCACGAGCGTGAACGCCCTCATCGTCGAGTCGCTCACTACCGCGATCGATCTTGTTCGAGCCGACCATGACTTCACTGACCGTGCCCGCAAGTTGCTTGAGCGCGATAAGGAGTTGCTCGGCCGGCTTGGCCGGTGACGCGGTATCTCACCCTTGCGGAGTACCTCTGGCTCGCCGAGCAGGTAACAGGGACCGAAGCAGAGACGCTGGTCAAGGCGAGCCGCACCGAGGTGGCAGGGTCGGCGCTGCGGCCCTTTACGCCGTTGGTCTGCTCCCATTGCCGAGGTCTGGGCCAGCTCAGGCGGGACACCTACCCACTTCGTGTGCTGCACCCAGTGCCCGGGCGGAGAATTAAACGTTGGGGACCACGAGCGGGACACCGCTAAGCTGCCCGGCGTGCGGGTGCTGCTTTCGTCCACCGCGGGTGCCGGCCACTTCAACCCCCTCGTTCCCGTGCTCGAGGCGCTGGAAAGGCGCAACGATGAGGTACTCATCGTCGTTCCGCCGGAGCTTGAGGCAACCGTGCGGGTGACGGGTCACGCCTTTCGCATCGGGGCTGATCCTCCCCGGGACGAGCTGGCGTCGCTGTGGGCACGCTTCGCCACGCTCCCACGCGCGGCGGCCTCCGTGATTGTTGAACGCGAGATCTTCGGCCGGCTGTGCACGGCAGCCATGCTGCCCGCGGTCGACGAGGCGTGTCGGGGCTGGCGGCCCGACCTCGTGCTGCACGAGACCTGCGAGTACGCGTCGGTCGTCGCCGCTCAGCGGTATGGCGTCGTGCACGCACAGGTCGCCATCTCGGCGGCCGTGGCTGAGGCCGGCGCGCAGAGACTCGCGGAACCCGCGCTCGAGCCCTATGGCGCCGTGCTCTCCGACCGACTGCGCGCCTCGCCATACCTGACCCGCTTTCCCACGTCAATTGACCCATCGCCCTTCCCCCACACGATGCGCTATCGCGACGCCACACCGCGCGAGTGCGCCACGCTACCGGACTGGTGGGCGGGCAGCGAACTTCCGCTCGTCTACGTCACGTTCGGCAGCGTCACCGGGGGCCTGCCGGTCGCGACCGCGACTTATCAGGTGGCGCTGCAGGCGGTGGCGAGCCTTGACGCGCTTGTCCTGCTCACCGTTGGTCGCGCGGTCGATCCCCAGGCACTCGGTCCGGTGCCGGCGAATGTCCACATCGAGGCTTGGGTGCCGCAGGAGCGCGTCCTCCCCCGCGCTGCCGTGGTCGTTTGTCACGGTGGGTCCGGTACCACCTTTGGGGCGCTCGCGGCTGGTGTACCGATCGTGTTCATCCCCCTATTTGCCGACCAGCCCGCTAACGCTAGGCGCGTGACCGCCGTGGGCGCGGGGCTGATCGTCGGGCCTAACGCCGACTCGACGGGCGCCCCGGCGGAGCTCGGCCTGTCCGACGTGGCGCCGTTGCGAGTCGCAATCGAATCCGTCTTGGCCAACAACTCCTTCGCCCAGGCAGCGCGCCGAATCGGCGACGAGATGAGAGGCTTCCCGGGTATCGACGGCGTACTCGCGCAGCTGGCTAGCGAGACGGCTCCCGTAGAGGGTCGGCGGTGGTCCCTCGGACCGAACCAGCCAGCCTGACAGCAGTTTTGACAGCAACTAGGCTGTACCTGGACGGACATAACCGGACCGAGAACGGGCCTGGGTCTGCCGGTTCAATCTCGGAATGGCCCTCTGGGGACGCCCGCGGACGGTAGCTGGGCGACCCTTTAGGCCCTGGGTCGCAAGTTCGAGTCCTGCTGGCGGCACTCGCTGGACTGGCCTACCGCTCGGCTATCCCGGCCCAGTCGCCTGCCGGGCCCGGCAGTGGTCGCTCGATCAACCAGTGGTGACCGAAGGGGTCGGCTTTCGTGCAGGTCATCAGCTCCCCAAGTGCTGGAACCTCGTCAGAACATTGGGGAAATGCACCTTTCCCCGGACGGTGGAGGAGCTGCCTTAGGTTGGCTCGACCCTGCCTCTCCCCAACTCCTTGGACTCGGCCCAGTTCCTGCGCCGGACCGTGCCATCATGGTCTTGTGTCGAAAGAGAGCGAACTCGGCTTCCCCAGCGGAAACCCCGACGAGCGCGAGCTGCTTTTGAGCTGGCTACGGTTCCTGCGGGGCGCGGTGTTACGGAAGGTGGAAGGGCTGAGCGACGTGGACGCCCGCTGGCGTCCTGAGGGCAGGTTGATCTCCCTCTTGGGCATCGTGAATCACCTCACCCACGTCGAATGGAGATGGATCGACGGGGCGATTCTGGGCGCTGAAGTCAGCCGAAGCGAGGAGGAGTTCCAGCCCGGGCCGGAGCTCCCGCTGGCTGACGCCGTGGCCGCTTATCGAGCCAGGGCAGAGCGGACCGATGCGGTGGTCAGGTCGATGCTCTCGCTATCCGAGCCGAGCACCCGAGGCGACGGTCGAGACCTCCGCTGGGTGGTGCTGCACTTGATCAACGAGACAGCGCGCCATGCTGGCCACGCGGACTCGACCCGGGAGCTTCTGGATGGAACCACCGGAGAATGACCGGCTAAGGGCCGCCCAGCCGGCGACTCTCTGATCTGACCGAGGGCGCCTGGCGATCCGAATGCGGAAAATCAAGCTGGTCCAACTCGGCCAGCGCCCCCAGGCGCCATTCACCAGGTCCCGTCAGCTCTCCTTAAACCGGCGCTGCTACCCTGGACGTGGAGCGGCGTGACCCCTGACCGGGAGCGCCGCCCTCCCTAACCCAACTCTTAACGTCGATTGTCCAGTTGGAGGAAAACAGTTGCCTGAGATGCCCTACCGCCGGCTCGGACGCTCCGGCCTCCAGGTGAGCCTGCTCGCGCTCGGCTCCTGGGTGAGCTTCGGCGCCCAGGTCGACGAGGATCGAGCCCTGGAGTGCATGACGGCCGCCTACGCGGGAGGGGTGAATTTCTTCGACAACGCGGAGTCATATGGCGGGGGCGAGTCGGAGAGGATCATGGGTAAAGCGTTGGCCCGGGCCGGCTGGCCGCGCAACAGTTACGTGGTCTCCACCAAGTTCTTTTGGGGCCTGGGCGGCAGCGTCAATACCTCGAATACGCTCAACCGCAAATACTTGCTGCAGGCCATGGACGGCTCGCTGGAGCGCTTCGGACTGGACTTTGTCGACCTGGTGTTCTGCCACCGGGCCGACCCCGAAACTCCCATCGAGGAGACGGTCTGGGCCATGCACGACATCGTCAGCCGGGGGCAGGCGCTGTACTGGGGCACCTCGGAGTGGACCGCCGACGAGATCCGGGCCGCCTTCGAGATCGCCGAGCGCCACCATCTGCACAAACCGGTGATGGAGCAGGCCCAGTACAACCTGCTCAACCGAGACCGGGTGGAGCAGGAGTACGCCCGGCTCTACGCGGACTGGGGTCTGGGGTTGACCACCTGGAGCCCCCTGGCCTCCGGGCTGCTGTCCGGAAAGTACCTGGAGGGCATCCCCGCCGGCAGTCGGGCTGCCCTGCCAGGCTACGAGTGGCTACGGGCCAGCCTGACCGACCCCAAACACAACGCCGCGGTGCGCCGGCTGCGCACGGTGGCCGATGAACTCCACTGTTCGTTGGCTCAGCTGGCTATCGCCTGGTGCGCACGCAATCCGCACGTCTCGACCGTGATCACCGGGGCGACCAGCGTGCCGCAGGTGCAGGAGAACCTCAACTCGCTAGAGGTCATGCCCAAGCTCACCGACGCCGTTTGTCGGCGCATCGACGAGCTGATCGGTTCGGACTGAGAGCCGGCCGGCGCGGGGTGCGGCCTTGAGCCGACCTCAGTTGGCCTCGCTGTACCGGCGCAGGAGCTCAGTCCAGCCATCCTGGCCGTCGAAGGTGGCCAGCAAGCGCACGGCGTCGTCACCGATCTGATCAACACACCGGTGCTCCAACCGGAGCCGGCAGGCACTGGGGCTGTCCGCGACGAAGATGATCTCGATCTCGGTGCGAACCGAAGGATCGTAGTGCCAATCCGAACCCACCCGCCAGCTGAGCACCACCCGTCGGGATGGCTCGAACACCAAAGTCTCGCCCCAAGGGAACTCGCTGCCGTCATCCCCCCGCTCGTACCAGCGACCGCCGGCGTGGGGCTCCATCACCACCGTCACGGCAGGGGCCCGGCCGAAGTGATGGAGCCCCAGCGGCCACCAGTCACCCATCCCGGCCGTGAAGCGCTGAAAGGCCTCGGCCTGGCTGCAATGAAGCGGCAGCTCGCGATGGACTAAAAAGCGGGTCTCGGATTGTGCCGTGGCGGGCGAGTGGCGCTCCACCGGCACCCCGCTGATCTCAGCGCTGGGAAGGTTGGCGATCCGCTCCAGGTAGTCGCGGAGTTCCTCCACCCCTTTGCCATTGACGTGATACCTCGTCGGCAGGCTGCTGCGGTCCTCGCCGACCAACCCTGCCCCTGCGAGAGTCGCCAACCACTCGGCCAGCACCGGTTCGGGAGCGGCCAGCTCGGTCGCGAGCTGAGCGGCGCTCCTCGGCCCCTCGACCAGCTGGTCGAGCACCTCGCGGCGGCCCGGATCGGTCAGTGCGTCGATGGCGCGGCTCAGGGCGGAGCTCACGGGGCTAACTATGAGCCAGTCACGCGCCAAATGGGAGATCGAGATGAGTTCGCGGCCTACCCGTCAGCCCCAGCGACGGACCCGAGGCGAGCTTCAGTCTGCGGACTTGGGCAGGTCGAGCCTCTGCCTCAGCTGCGCCACAGCCGCCTCCATGGCGGCGGTCAGGGCCGCTCGCGCCGTGGCGGGCGTCGTGTCCGGAGCCACCAGCCTGGCCCATTCGCTGGTGAATCTGGCCAGCTGCTGGTGCAGCTCACCACTGAAGGGCGCTGGGGCCTCTCGGTTCCGGATCGCCTGGGACTGGGCATGCAGCTCCTCCTGAAGCTCCCGGGCGGAGTTTTGGACCTCCGATTTCAGTTGGGTAGCCAAGCCGTGGGCGATCCGCCCCACCTCAGTCTCCAGCTCCTGGATCTCGGTGGCCTGCTCCCGCAACGCCGATTCGCCAGCTCCGGTGAGCCGATAGAAGATCCGGCCCGCCTCCTGGCGGGTCCGGACCAGACCCTCTCGCTCTAACTGGCGCAGCCGGGGGTAGACGGTGCCCGCCGAAGGGGTGTAGTCACCACCAATCCGTTCCTTCAGGGTGCGGATGATCTGGTAGCCGTGCCGCTCGCCATCGCCCAGCAGCGAGAGCACATACAGCCGCATCCACCCCGGCCGGAAGATGGGGCTCAGGCCATGGCCTCCGCCAGGAGCGAGACGGCCCCGGATACTGTGGTGACCTTCACCTTGCCGCGACCCTCGCCCAGCTCACCCTTCAGGGTGCGTGAACCCGGCCCGCTCTTGGCCCGGAGCTCCGGGAACGCCGAGGTGAGGCGTCCCGAGACCGACTCCACCCGCACCTTCTGCGATGGGCTGCCGGCGAGGCGCAGGTAGACGGCGCCCGAAACCGTCTCCACTGACGCCGAGGCCTCCAGGTCCGCCTGCTTGAGGTCGGCAACCACCTCTCCGGAGACGGTCTGGAGGCGGACCGAGTCGCCGCCAAAGGCGTCCAAGGTCAACCCCCCGGAAACCGTTTGGCCCCGGAACTGCCCGCTCTGGCCACGGGCGGCGATGGCGCCTGACACGGTGGAGGCCCTGGCCGGTCCCCGCACGCTCTCCAAGGTGGCCTCGCCCGATACGGTCTCCAGTGCCAGCTCCGCCTCCAGACCCACGGCTAGGACCGAGGCCGAGACGGTGGAGAGGTGGACTCGGCATCGAGGCGGGACCGAGAGCGCCACCGAGGAGGACACCCGGTCGATCGCTGTGCGCCAACCCAAGGGCTGCTCCTGGATGACCTCCAAGCGGCCTCCCTCCAGCCGGACTCGCACCGGTGGTCCCACCACCTGTCCGACCTCCAGGGTGGACGGCTCCTCAGAGGCGCTCACGGTCAAGTCCCCGGCCACCAGCCTGACCTCTAGTTCAGACGGCACCCCATCGAACTGGATCGTCTCTGGGGCCTCTATCTCCCACTCGGCCATGCTTGATCCTCCCGCACTGTTTCCCGGACCGCGATATAGCGCAGTATAGATAATCGCGATATATCGTGGCTAGCGCCGCGGGAGTGAGGAACCGGTCAGTCGTTTTCCCCGGCTGGCTCCTGGGCTCCGGGATGATCAAGGTCCTGCCAGCGGAGCTCCGCGAAGCGCCGCAGCTGGTGCTGCTGGGCGTAGGCCAGGCATCCCTCGACGATCTCCCGACTGGCCTGGGGATTATTGAAGTTGGCGGTTCCTACCTGGACCGCGTCGGCCCCGGCTACCAGGAACTCCAGCGCGTCAGTCGCTGAGGCGATCCCGCCGATCCCGATCACCGGGATGACCACCGCCCGGCGAACCTTGACTACCGCGGCCAGGGCCAGCGGCTTGATGGCAGGCCCGCTCAGGCCACCTGAGCCATGGCCGGGCAGTACCGGCCGGCGGGAGAGAAGGGCCACCTTCATCCCCACATAGGTGTTCACCGCCGAAACCGCGTCCGCCCCGGCGTCCTCGACAGCCCGGGCCACCTCGGCGATATCGGTGACGTTGGGGCTCAGCTTCACGACTAAGGGCAGCTCGGTCGCGGCCCGGACGGCAGCGACGCAGCGAGCGGCGGCCCCGGGTTCAGTCGCGAAGTCCAGCCCGTGAGCGATGTTGGGGCAGGAGATATTCAGCTCCACTCCGGCCACCCCGCTGACCCCATCCAAGCGCCGAACCACGGCGACATATTCCGAAATGTCCGCCCCGGCCACGTTGACCAGCACCGGAACAGACCAGGTAGCCCACCTCGGGGCGTAGTCCCGAGCGACCACCTCTACCCCCGGGTTCTGCAGCCCGATGGAGTTGAGCATGCCCGCGGCGGTCTCCGCAATCCGGGGTGGGCGATTGCCCCCCCGGGCCAGCGCTGTCGTCCCCTTGGAGAAGATCGCTCCCAGATGGCCGATGCCGGCTAGGGCCTCAGCCTCGAAGCCGAAGCCGAAGGTCCCCGACGCGACGCTGATGGGATTGGCCAGGACGAGTCCCCGGCCCAGGTCGAGCCGAGCGTCGAAGGGAGCCTCGGGACCGCTCATTCGAGGTGCGCCGGCTGTTGGAGCAGCCGCTCCCAGTGCAGCAGCGACCCGCGCACCACCGGACCCTGCCGACAGCAGAGGCCGATCACCGGGTCCAGGACTCCCTGGGGGGGCCGCAAGGGGATCGCGCAACCGAGGCAGGTTCCGAAGCCGCAGCCCATGGGCGCCTCGATCGACACCTCCAGCGGGGGCGCGACTCCGGAATCGGGAGCGGAGTCGGCGATCAGGCGGAATACCGTCGCCAGCATGGGATTGGGGCCGCAGGCGTACACGCGATCTACCCCGCGCAGCAGGGGGAGGAGCCCTGCCGTGATCCGTCCCATCTGACCCTGGCTGCCGTCCTCGGTGAACTGGGCCACTTCGGTCACCCCAACCGGGATCAGCTCCTCGGGGTAGAGCTCCTCGCGGGTGCGGGCGCCGTTGATCCAGACCAGCTCCTCACCTCTCTCCCGCAACCGCTCGGCGAGCAGAGGGAATGGTGCGGCGCCCAGCCCGCCGGAGACTAGAGCGGACCGGCCCGGACGGTCGGGGAGGGTGAATCCCCGGCCCAGGGGGCCGAGGATTCGGGCCTCGTCTCCCGGGCGGAAGCCCCGGAGTCGCCGGCTGCCCGGCCCGACCGCTCCCAGGTAGAAGGAGACAACGCCGGATCGGGAGTCGGCCCGACTGAAGGAGAACGGCCGACGCAGCAACGGGATGTGGCTCTGTTCCACCCAGATCTGGGCGAACTCGCCGGGCTGGGCTCTCCGGGCCATCTCGCTGGTGCGGAAGCTGATCTCGAAGAGGTTGCTCTGGAGTACCTGGAGCGCGGTGCATTCAGCGGCTTCGTCGACCGCCCGGGTCAGGTCACTCTCGCCCCCCAGCTCCTGGGCGGAAGCGCTCGTCAAGACGGTCAATTCGCCACGGGGCGCCGGCTGCCCCGCCGGTGTTCGTCGATGGTCGCGACTTCGACGATGGCGGCTTCCCCGCTGCCGAGGGCGGATACCAAAGCCGCCGCGGTCTCCAGCGAAGTCAAACAGGGAATGCCTCGCTGCACCGCCGCCTGGCGGATGCGGTAGCCGTCCCGAACCGGCCGCCGCCCGCCGGTGGCCCCACTCCCTGGCGGCAGCTCGTTGGTCGTGGTGCCGGAGATGGTGTTGATCACCAGTGCGACCTGGCCCGCTACGGTGACGTCGAGAACGTTGGGTCGGCCGGCGTGGAGCTTGCTGACCTCAACCACGCTGATGCCTGCCTGGCGCAGGGCCGCCGCCGTCCCCGGGGTGGCGTAGATGCTGAAGCCGAGCTCCGCCAAGCGGGCCGCTATCGGGAGCCCTTCGGACTTGTCTTGGTCGGCGATGCTGACCAAGGCGCCGCCTCGTCGCGGCAGCGAACCCAGGGCGGCCCAGAAGGCCTTCTCCAGGGCGGCCGGGAGCTCCGCCGCGACTCCGATGACCTCACCAGTGGAGGTCATCTCCGGGCCTAGGACGGTGTCTACCTCGTCCAGCTTGCGGGCTGAGAAGACGGGCGCCTTGACCGCCACCAGGGGCGGGGGCGGTAGCAGCCCCACCCCGAGGCCCCGCTCCCGCAGCGACTCGCCCAGCATGGCTCCCACCGCGGTGTCGACCATGGCGACCCCGGTCACCTTGCTAAGAAAGGGAACGGTGCGGCTGGCCCGGGGGTTGACCTCGATCACCAGCACCTGGCCCCGGTGGACCACGTACTGGACGTTGATCAGCCCCAAGGTGTTGGTGCCCAGCGCCAACTGGGTGGTGATCCGGACCAGGTCGGCGATCACGGCCGGGTCCAGGCGCTGGGGCGGGAAGACAGCCATCGAGTCCCCCGAGTGGACGCCGGCGCGCTCGATGTGCTCCATAACTCCGGGCACCAGGACTTCCTGGCCGTCGCAGATGGCGTCGACCTCGACCTCCATCCCCAGGATGTACTTATCGATCAGAACCTCGCCCCCGGCCTCGCCCGAGGCCGCCAGGGCGTCCCCCAGGTAGAGGCGCAGCTCCTCCACCGAGTGGACAACGTCCATGGCCCGGCCCCCCAGAACGTAAGAGGGGCGGACCAGGACCGGGTACCCGACCCGCTCCGCGATCCGCTCCGCCTCTTGGGGGTCGCGGGTGGCGGCCCCGGGCGGCCGGGCGATCTCGAGAAGCTGCAGCAAGGCCTCGAACCGCCCCCGGTCCTCGGCCATCTCGATGGAGGCCGCCGCCGAGCCCAGCAGCGGCACCTTCAGCTGGTGGAGCTGGCCGGCCAGATTTACCGCTGTCTGGCCGCCGAACTGGACCATGACTCCGACCGGCTGCTCCACCCGGCAGACCTGAAGCACTGACTCCAGGTCCATCGGCTCGAAGTAGAGCCGGGAGCTGCAGTCGAAGTCGGTGGAGACCGTCTCCGGGTTGCTGTTGATCATCACCGCCTCCAGCCCCCGCTGGCGGAGCGCCGCCGCGGCCTGCACCGAGCAGTAGTCGAACTCGATGCCCTGCCCGATCCGAATCGGTCCCGAGCCCAGCACTACCGCCGAGCCAGCGCCCCCGCGCTGCTCGTCCTCGACTTCGTAGCTGGAGTAGAAGTAGGGGGTGGTGGCGTCGAACTCAGCGGCGCAGGTGTCGACGCACTTGAAAGTGGCCAAGACGCTGTTGGTCCGGCGCTGCTCTTCTACCTGGAGCGGACTGCGCTCGGTCAGGTCGGCGATCTGGCGGTCCGAGAGCCCGGCCCGCTTGGCCAGCTGGAGCCGGTGGAGCGGGATCGGGCCCGGGCCCACCTCGCCGAGGTCTCGCTCCAGGTCGATCAAGTCTGCCAGCCGGTCGCAGAACCACTGGGGGTAGCCGGTGCGGCGCGAAACCGTGGCCGGGTCCCGGCCCTGCCGGAGCGCCTCCAGGACCGCCTGCAAGCGAAGATCGGTGGGCTCCTCCAGCCGCTCGACCGCCCGGCGCAGCGCGGCCGGGTCGGGGGCCACCTGCTCCAGCGAGCGGAGCACCTTGCTGATCGCCGACTCGAAGGTGCGCCCGATCGCCATTGCCTCTCCGGTGGACTTCATCTGGGTGCCCAAGCGGCGATCGCCGTGGGGGAATTTGTCAAAGGGCCAGCGGGGCGACTTGGCGACGCAGTAGTCGAGGCTGGGCTCGAAGGCGGCGCAGGTGCGCCCGGTCACCTGATTGCGGATCTCTCGCAGTGAGCGTCCGACTGCGATCTTGGCGGCCACCCGGGCGATCGGGTATCCGGTCGCCTTGGAGGCCAGCGCTGAGGAGCGGCTGACCCGGGGATTCACCTCGATGACGAAGTAAGTGAAGGAGTCGGGGGCCAGGGCGAACTGGACGTTGCAGCCTCCTTCGATCTTGAGCGCCCGGATGATCCGGAGCGCCGCCGACCGGAGCTGCTGGTGCTCTTTGTCGGTGAGGGTCTGGCTGGGGGCGACGACGACCGAGTCCCCGGTGTGGACACCCATCGGGTCGAGGTTCTCCATATTGCAGACACAGATGCAGGTGTCTTCCCCGTCCCGCATCACCTCGTACTCCAGCTCCCGCCAACCGACCAAGGCCTGCTCCACCAGCACCTGGGTGATGGGGCTGGCCTGCAGCCCCCCGGCGACGACCAGCTCCAGCTGCTCTTCGGTGTCGACCAGGCCGCCGCCGGTGCCGCCCAGGGTGAAGGCGGGGCGGACCACCAGTGGCAGACCCAACTCCCGGGCGAAGGAGCTAGCCTCGGCCACTGTGTTGACCGTCCGGGAGGGGGGGACCGGTTCCCCGATCGCGACCATCCGCCGCTTGAAGCGCTCGCGGTCTTCGGCGTCGCGGACCGCCTCCAGCGGGGTTCCCAAGACCTGGACCCCGAAGCGCTCCAGCACCCCCGCCTCGTCCAGGGCCACGGCCAGGTTGAGGGCGGTCTGGCCCCCCAACCCGGCCAAGAGCCCGTCCGGGCGCTCCCGCTCGATCACCTTGGCCACTACTTCCACCGTCAGCGGCTCGAGGTAGACCCGGTCGGCGACCTCCTCGTCGGTCATGATGGTGGCCGGATTGCTGTTGACCAGCACCACCTCCATCCCCTCCTCCCGGAGGGAGCGGCAGGCTTGGGTGCCGGCGTAGTCGAACTCGGCGGCCTGTCCGATCACGATTGGCCCGCTGCCCAGGACCAAGACCCGGCGGATGGTTCGGGCCGGCGGTGAAGGTGGGAGACCGCTTCTAGGCGGGGTCCGGAGCCGCGTCCGGCACATACCCAAGAACTCGTCGAACAGGTGCTGGCGGTCCTGGGGACCGGGGCTGCCTTCCGGGTGGTACTGGACCGAGATCACCGGCAGCTGGCGGTGCCGCAGTCCCTCCACCGAGTCGTCGTTGAGGTTGCGCTCGGAGATGAACCAGCCGCTCGGCTCACCGATGCTGGCGGCGTCGACTTGGAACTCATGGTTCTGGGGGGTGACAAACACCTCCCCCGTGACGAGGTCCCAGACCGGGTGGTTGCCGCCATGGTGGCCGAAGGGCAGCCGGCTGGTGCTGCCCCCGATCGCCCGCCCAACCAGCTGGTGGCCGAGGCAGATGGCCAGCACCGGGTACTGCTCCAGGAGAGCCCGGGTCAGTTCGACCTGCGGACCCAGGGTGGCAGGGTCACCCGGCCCATTGGTGAGGACCACCCCATCGGGGCCCAGCTGATCGATCTCGGCCAGGGTGGCGGAGTGGGGCAGGACGAGGACCTCGGCACCCCGGCTTACCAAGGAGCGCAGGGTGTTGCGCTTCACCCCCAGGTCCAGGACGGCGATCCGCAACCCCTCGCCGCTGCCGCGGGCGCCTGGCCCGAGGCCGGCACCCTTCCGCAGCGCCGGGTGGAGCGGCTCCTCCCAGCGCGTAGTGGTAGCGCAGGAGACCTCCGCCACCAGGTCCTGGTCGGAGACTGAAGGCGAGCGCCGAGCCTGCTCGGCCAGCTCCTCCACGCTGTTCGAACCGGCCGGCGCGATAACTCCCCGCAGAGTGCCGTGCTCGCGCAGGTGCCGGGTCAGGGCCCGGGTATCGACCCGCTCCAGCCCGGGCACCCCCTGCGCCTCGAGCCAGGCGCCGAACGTTAGCTGGGCCTGCCAATGGGGGGAGGTGGGGCTACACTCCGCCACCAGGACGCCACGGCACCAGGCACGGCTGGACTCCATGTCCGCCTCGGCCGCGCCGACGTTGCCGATCAAGGGCTGGGTGAAGACCAGCAGCTGTCCGGCGTACGAGGGATCGGTGCAGACCTCCTGGTAGCCGGTCATGCAGGTGTTGAAGACCACCTCCCCGAAGCACAGCGGGGAGGGCGGCGCGGCGGGCGCCCCGATCCAGGTGCCGGTGAAGGACGCCCCCGACTCCAGCACCAGCAGCCCCGCCACTCCCTCGGCGCGGCGCTGGCGGACTATCTCAGTCACCGGCCAGCTCGGGGACCAGCTCGCGGTTGAGATGGACCATCCGGCCCCTCGCGAAAGTGGCCAGGACGGTGCCCTTCAGAGGTTCGCCCCAGAAGGGGGTATTGGTCCCCAGGGAGAGCCACGACTGGGGGCTCGGGGTCCAGCTCTGGTTGGGGTCGAACCAGGTGAGGGAGGCCCGCTCGCCCGATCGGATCCCATCTCCCGGGGCGCTGGCTCCCGGCGCCCCCAGGACCCACCGGGGACCGGCGGTGAGCGTCTCCACCACCCGGCCCAGGTGGGAAAGGGCGCCCCCTTGGCCCAGTACCGCGGAGAGGACCAGCTGGATCCCGCTGAAGCCAGCCAGGCGCTCGGAGGGGGGAGCCGCCTCGTGGGGGGCGTGGTCGCTGGCGATGGCGTCGATGGTCCCGTCCAGGAGCGCCTTCCAGAGCTCCATCCGGTCCGCCTCAGTTCGCAGCGGGGGATTGCAGCGGCCGGGGTCCGCTGGGCCAGAGTCGCCGGAGGCCCCGGTGAGCATTAGGTGATGGGGGGTCACCTCAGCGGTCAGCGCCAGGCCCTCCGCCTTGGCCCGTCGGACCTGCTCGGCCCCGGTGGCGGTGCTGACGTGCTGGAGATGGAGCCGGGCCCCCGGGGATGCTCGAAGTGCGGCGATCGCCTTGGCGATCGCCGAGATCTCGGCGTCCGGCGGCCGGATCCTCCAACGACTGGGGTCCCGGATCCCCTGGTTGGCCAGTACCAGGAGCGTCTCGTCCTCGGGGTGGATCGCCACCACCAGGCCGACGGAACCGGCTCGGTGCAACACCTCGGCCAACCGGTCCTGGCTCATCCCGTGACGGCCGTCGTCGGAGAACCCGGCCGCTCCCGCCCGGGCCAGGGCCTCAATGTTGGTTAGCTTCAGGCCCGCCAGTTCATTGGTGCAGGCGGCGAACTGCAGGATCGGGACCCGGCCCCAGGTCTTGTTGTCGCGCTGGCTCCGCCGCATCTGTTCCAGGCTGTCCACCGGGGGGGTAAGGTTGGCCATCGCGCAGACCGCCCCGAAGCCACCCGCCGCCGCTGCCGCGGTGGCCCGGGTGATCCGCTCTTTCCAGGGCTGGCCGGGCTCTCGGAGGTGGCAGTGGAGGTCGACGAAGGAAGGTGCCACGACCGAACCCTCGCGACGCAGCAGGGTGGCGCCCCGGGGGAGCTCCAGCCCAGCGCCCACCTGCTTGATGCCCCCATCCTCCAAGAGCAGGTCGCAAGCCTCGAGATCAACCCCATTGAGCGGGTCGATCAACCTGACCGCCTGGAGAAGGATCTGGGTCAAAGTCGCTCCTTCGCCGACGAGTGCAGCAGCACCGCGTCCTGGTGGTCGCACTCCGAGAGCCGGACCAAAACCCGGTCTCTCTCCGAGGTGGGCAGGTTGCGGCCCACATAGGTGGCCCGGAGCGGCAGCTCCCGGTGACCCCGGTCGACCACCACCAACAGCTCGACTGCCCGGGGGCGGCCGAGGGCGACCAGCGCCGCCAGCGCGGCCCGCCCCGTCCGGCCGTGGAAGAGTACGTCGTCCACCAGCACCACCACCCGATCCAGCACCGACTCGGCCGAGGCGAATGGCAGCGGGAAATGCGACGCCTGGCTGGGGGCTGGGCGGGGCTGGTCATCCCGGTAGGGCCCGACGTCGAGGGTCACCCCAGTCCATATCCCGCCCCCCTGCCCGTCGATCAGCTGACGCAGGCGGGCGGCCAGGAAGGCTCCCCTGGTGACGATCCCGCAGAGGACTGCCTCGCCATCCGGATGGTGCTCTCGCAGCTCGCAGGCCAGCCGCCAGAGAGTGCGCTGCAGCTCCTCGGGGCCGAGCAGCTCGGGCATCCCCTCGGCGGTCAGTTGCTCCACAGTCACCCGCCGAGCAGCATCTGGAGCAGGGCCATGCGCACCGCTACCCCGTTGCGCGCCTGCCGGAAGTAGGCCGCTCGAGGGTCCCGGTCGACCGCCGGGTCGATCTCGCCGACCCGGGGCAGGGGGTGCATTACGATGGCGCTCGGGGGCAGGTGGCCCATCACTTCCTCGGTGATCCGGAAGTGCCGGCGCTGGTCGTCTGCGTCCTCCCAGGGCTCGCTGAAGCGCTCTACCTGGATCCGGGTCTGGTAAACAATGTCGGCATCGACGACGGCGTCAAGCAGGTTCTCCGTCTCGCGAACCTCGGCGCCGTGCTTGTGCAGATGCTCGACCACCCCGGGGCTCATGCGGATGCGATCTGGCGCCACCAAGGTCACCCGCAGTCCCTGATATAGCGCCAGCAGGTAGGCCAGCGAATGGACGGTTCGACCGTTGGCGAGGTCGCCCACCATCACCACGTGCAGGTCATGGAGGCGGCCGAGCTCGCTCTGAATCGTGTAGAGGTCCAAGAGCGCCTGGGTGGGGTGCTGCCCCGGCCCGTCACCGGCGTTGATGACCGGAACCGGGGAGACTTCGGCAGCCCTGGCGGCGGCTCCCTCTTCGGAATGGCGCAGCACGATGCAGTCTGAGTAACCGGCCACGATCTTCACGGTGTCCTCGAGAGTCTCGCCCTTGATGGCGGACGAGAAGTCCCGGGCGTTTTCGGTGCCGATCACCTGGCCGCCCAGCCGGAGCATGGCCGCCTCAAAGCTGAGTCTGGTCCTGGTGCTCGGCTCGTAGAAGAGGGTGGCCATGATCCGGCCGGGCAGCAGCTGCCCTCCGCCGCCTTCGCGCACCTTCTCCATCTCCGCGCTGAGCTGGAAGAGCTCGTCGAGTCGCTCGCGGTCGAACTGCTGGGCGGCGACCACATGTCGCAGGGGGACCAAGACCGCGCCGGAGGGCCTGCTGGCCGACATGGAATCCTCCCGAAAAGGAGTCCGGCACGCCGGCAAGCGGCCGCAGCGGCCCGGCCGCTGAGCTCCTTACCGGCCTCGCTGGACCGGTTTCAAGGTCGCGTCGTCCTCAATTATATCGGTCGCGGAGCCCACGGCACGAAGCTCGACCGGTTGGTCTGGCCTCTCCCCTTAGGGGAGGCTCCTCGGTGCAGGTCACCGGCCCAACCCAGGCGGTCAGCATCGATCCAAGCATGGCCCCGCGCGGTCAAAGAAGACAGCGCGGCCTCCAACTTCTCCGCTGGTTACCGCTTGATCGCCGCCTTCGCGGATGACGCGATGCAGGACGATGCGCGTCGCGAGTTTCAGGGCGTTGATGCGATCAAACGCTGCTCCGACCGCGTAATCCATGGCCCAAAGCCGGCCATGGCCGTCGCGCGCCGCCGGACGTAATCGTCGCCGCAGCGCTGCCCGGAGAGTACGACCAGAGAAACCGGCTCGATGTTCTGAATCTCAACCACTACGCCGAACGAAGAGCCCGGCGGACGGGCTCGTCCAGATGGTCCGTAACGACGAAAACGACCATGCGCCTCTTCAGGCTGCGCTCAGGTAGGCCCTTCGCTTCGAGGCCAAACCGAGCGGAGCGGGCCGTCTGATGTCCGACGCGGTGGCTGGCTCGATGGAACTCCACGGTCGAAGCGGGGCCGGGAGGGCGAACTGGGTGACGCAGCAGCTTTGGCTGCCGATGATGGAGTTCAGCGGCCCCCTTGAAGCAGTGCTCCGCATCGCGAATCTCCGCCATCTGGCGACGCAACTACCGCTGTATCTCAGGGAACGCCCGCGCCTCCCGGAGGAGCACCGTCTCGAACTGAGATCGCGAGTCCTGCCAGTGGTCATACCTCAGGCATACGCCTTCAAGTAGCCCGGGAAATGCTGGGGCGAGCAGGCGGCGGTCCGCTCCCCGGTTCCTGGCCGTGGCGCGAGGCGTCGCTAAACAGCCGCCCCGTCGGCAGACGCCAGATCCAGGTACGCGGCTCGCTCCTCGTCGCTCAGCGGTGACCGACCGGCCGAGACGATCTTGACCCGCAGGAAGAGGTCGCCCGCAGCCCCTGACGACTTCAGTGGGGGGATGCCTTTGCCGGCCACCCGGAGGATCCGGCCTGGCGGGCAGTTCGCGGGGATGGTTACCTCAAGCCGACCGGCTGGGCCATCCGCCACCACCTTGCCGCCCAGGGCAGCCCGGTAGTCGCGTACCGGCAAATCCCGATACACGTTCCGTCCCTTGACCTCAGTGCCGCTGTCCAGCTTCAGCCGGACCTTGAGGTACAGGTCGCCGCGCCGACCGTCCCTGACCCCGCTGGCCCCTTCACCGGCCACCCGGATCTTGGAGCCGTCAGTGACCCCCTTGGGGATGGTCACCTTGAGGGTCCGTCGGCGGTATTGGCGGCCGGTCCCCGAGCAGGCCGGGCAGGCCTTGACCCCGATCTGGGTCGTGGTCCCGCCACCCGAGCTGGACTCAGCCACCCGACCGCTGCCGCCGCAGGTGGAGCAGGCCTCGACGATGGAGACGTGCATGGTCCGCTCCCCGCCGGCCAGCGCCTCCTGGAGGGTGATCTCCAGCTCATCCTCGGTATCCGCGCCCTTCTTGGCGGCCAGGTTCTCCCGCCGGAGCTGTTCCATCTGGGCTTCGACCCAGGGATTGGGGCTCTCCGTGCCCCGGTTGCCGAAGAACGTCTCGAAGAAGTCGCTGAAGCCTCCGAACCGGGCGCCCGCGCGTTCGGCGGCGCGCTGGGCGGTCTCCCGGGCGCGCGCCCCGGTGTCCCCGAAGGGTTGGCCGTGCTCTCGTCGGAATGATTCGGCCCGCTCGATCTGCTCCCAGTCCGCCCCCAACCGGTCGTACTTGGAGCGCTTGGCGGGGTCCTTGAGGACCTCGTAGGCCTCGTTTACCCGCTTGAACCGCTCGGTGGCTTTGGGATCCTTGTTGACGTCGGGATGCAGTTCGCGGGCCAATTTGCGGTAGCGTGCCCGGACCTCCTTGTCGGTCGCGGTTCGGGCGACGCCCAAAGTCGCGTAATAGTCTCGGAACTCCACAGCGTCAAGGTACCGCCTGCACGGTGCTCACGAAACGTCCCCCCGGCTGCTGGGCGCCTCGAGCTGGGAGCGGAGCTCGCGGACGAAGGCTGCCAGCTGGGGCAGCAGGGAGCCGTCGGCAGCGCAGCAGGGTCCCTGCAAGAAGATCCGAGCCAGCTCCTTGCCTGGCCGGGAGTCCGCCTGGACCAGGAGCCCCAGCTCGCCGAGCTGGGGACCGCTCAACCCCAGCTCGTGCTTCGGGGTGAACCGACCCGAGGCCGCCAGCTCGCCCCCGGCGCTGGCGATCGCCGGATGCGGGAGCCGGTCCCCGCGCTGGTAGAGGATCAGCTGCGACCAGCGACACTCCAGCTCCACCTCCACGGGCTGACCGATCCCAAAGCAGGCGAGGTGCTGATCCAGGATCCCCGCCATTCCCGAGTCCCGGGCGCTGAGGCTGAACAGGGGCACCGACGCCACCAGCCGGGGATTGACCTCGATGCACCAGATGGCACCGCTCGGACCCACCACCAGGTCGAGCCCGAAGACTCCCAAGTGGCCCTCGCGCCGCAGCCACCCAGCGCAGCGCAGGGATACCTCGTGGACCGCGTCGGACTCGGGAACCGGGCGGCCATAGTCGTTGCCGCACGACCCCAGCGGATGGGGGGTGAGGCTGGGCAGGCCCGTCAGCTGGAGACAGGCCGGACCGAGCAGGATCCGGTCCGGGGACACCACCCCAGTGACGGTGACCGGGGTGCCGTCCATCCGCTCTGCGATCCGGCAGGGCCGACCGTCGAAGCGGCGCACCAGCTCCGCCAGTTCGGTCACCGACCCCACCGGGTAGGTCTGCTCTCCCGAGAAGCCCTGGGCCAGCTGGAAGACCCAGGGCGGGTCCAGCTTCTGGGCGGCCTGGAGCAGCTCCGGCCCGGCGATCCCGACCTCGGTGGGCGGGATCGGTAAACCGGCCCCCGGGGCGCTGCGGCTGAAGTGGACCTTGTTCTCGATCCGGCGCGCGATCAGGGCCGGGGAGTTGGCCACCAGGACTCCGAGTTCTTGGGCGATCTGCTCCACCTGGGCGGAGCTTTTCCAAACGACGACGGCATCCACCAGGGCGCGCAGGCGCCGCTGGACGGTGGGCAGCTGCAGCAGGGCGGCACTAGAGGTGCTTCCGGGAGAGCCGAACCGCTCCCAGCCGGGCTCGTCCACCTGGCTCAGGCCGCAGCCATCAGCGCAGATCACCGGCAAGCCACTGCCTAGGGCGGGCAGCGGGTCGGGGCCGAGGAACACCACCCGATTGTCGGGGGCGGTCATCTCCCGGTCGGCCTGGTAAATGCTGCCGCTTGCAGGAGTCGGTCCAATTCCGCCTCCGAGTTGGCCGTAGGGAGCAGGGGATCATCAGCCCGCCAGGGCTCCAGGTCCAACTGGGCCTGGTCGCCGGTCAGCACGGCTACCCAGCTGCCCTCCCGGCTCAAGTCAGCGCCGGCCGCCGCCTGACGCATCGCCGCCAGCGTGGCCAGACCCTCCCACGAGGTCCGCAGGCCCCGGCGTTCGGCCAACTGGCGGACCTCCGCCAGCTCCGCGTCTTCCACCCGCCAGCCACGCCCGCCAGTGGCCCGCACCGCCCTCCGAACCGCCGGAGCCAGCCGCGAGCGCCGGGATCTGAGCTCCCCTAGCGGAGACCACGATCCCGCCTCCGGTCGGCTACCCGGATACCAGGGGCGGGTCATCTCTCCGCCGGGACTTCCCTCGACGAGGTGGAGTTGAGGACGGTCCTGAGCGGGCGCGAGCAGCCGGTCGAAGCCCTGGGCGAGCCCCAGAGCGCTCGCGCCGCTGCTGGAGAAGAGGAAGACCGCGGCCAGCGGCTTGGCCCCCATGAGCTCCGCGGCGATCCCTCGGTAGGCATTGGGGGCCAGCGGGTTGACTGAGCCGCGCAGATCGGAGAGGCCCCAGCTGGCCACCGCGTGATGGAGGAGAGCGACCGGGCGATTGCTGAGGACCGTTAGCTGGGGATAGCTGCGCAGCCGTTCGAGCTTGACCCGGGGAGTCTTGGGAGAGACCAGGCTGAGCACCCGGATCCCTCCCAGCGAGGCGTATGCGGCGGCGGCGACCGCCGCGTTGCCCGAGGAGGAGATGACCGCCTGGCGGCGGCCGGAGGCGGCCAGGTCTGAGCAGAGCAAGCTAAGGCAGCGAGCCTTGTGAGATCCGGTCGGGTTGAGGTCCTCGCGCTTCAGCTGCAGCTTCGGGATGCCGAGGTCGGCGCCCAACTCAGCGGCTGGCTCCAGGGGCGTGCCACCCTCACCGAGGGAGAGTCGAGATCCAGTCGGTAAACTGATCTCGAAGAGTTGGGCGTGGACCCACTGCCCGGGGGGCAGGGCTCCACCCGATTCAGCGTCAGGCATGCAGGAGAACTCGAGTGAGCGTGATCGGTGCGCCCGCCAAACACTGTCCGGACTGCGGCGCCGAGCTCGACCTCGGAGAGGTGGAAGAGCTAGGCGACCTGGTCGACTGTCCTAACTGTGGGGCTGCCTTCGAGTTGGTAGCTCTGGCGCCCGTCACTCTGGCTCCCTTCGAGGACGAGGAGAAGTAGCGCGCCGCACCGCCTGCCGGAAGCCGCCCTCCCCGTAATGGGCGCTGAAGAAACCGGGGCAGGCGGGCGACAGCAACACCGCCTCTCCGGGCCGGGCCAGCTCCGCCGCCAGCTCCACCGCCGCTTGCAGCTTCTCCACCCGGTGCACCAGAGCTCCCTCCCCGGCGGCGGTCAGCTCCCGGGCCAGCCGCTCCGAGCCGGCACCCGGGAGGAGCACCACGGCCCGGACCGGGCCGCCGACCAACCCTGACAGCTGGGTGAACTCGATGCCCTTGTCGTCGCCTCCGGCGATGAGGATGCAGGGCCGCGCCAGCCCGCGGATGGCGGCGACGGTGGACTGGGGGGTGGTGCTGGAGAGGTCGTCGAAGTAGTCGACGCCCTGGTGGCGTCGGGTCAACTCGGTGCGGTGCCGCAGCGGCCGGAAGTTTCCGATCGCCCGGGCCGCGGCCGCCAGTCGGCTCGGGTCGGGGGGCGCGAGCGCCGCCAAGACGGTGAGGGCCGCCCGCACATTGCTCCGGTTGTGGGAACCCACGAGCGGGACTCGGTCCGCCGGCATCACGGCCATGGTGGTTGTCTGCCAGCGCAGCTGCAGCATTCCGTCTTCTTCATAGGCCCCATCGAAGCCCTCCAGCCGGGACTCGTGGAGAGCGAAACGGAGCTGGCGGATACCCGGGTGCGGTTCGTTCCCCTCGAAGCTCAAGGGGTCATCCCCGTTGCGGATCGCCACCTCACACCCAGGCAGCTCGAAGATCCGGCGCTTGGTGCGCAGATAGCCGGCCAGGCCCTGGTGCTCGTCCAAATGGTTGGGCGTGATGTTGGTGAGGCAGCCCACCCGAGGGGCCCGCTCCATCTGGAGCAGCTGGCGGTTGCTGATCTCCAGCACCAGGCACCCGCCTCGGTCGTCCCGGGCCACCTCTTCGAGAGCTTGGCGGTCGTGGCGATCGTTGCCTGCCAACCAGACGGTGGGATAGAGACCGCTCTGGCCGAGTACCGCTGCCACCAGAGCGCTGGTCGTGGACTTGCCGTGGGTGCCGGTGATCCCCACCACCTCGCCCTGCGCCAGGTCGAGATAGGCCTGGATCAGGGAGTAGAAGGGATGGCCCTGCTCCCGGAGTCGGTGGAGCGCAGAGTTGGCGGGGGAGAGGAACCAGGCTTGGGAGGGGATCACCATCGTCGACTGCTGCACTCCCTGCAGGTAGGCATCCGCCAGCTGCAGGGAGTGCAGCCCCTCCAGCAGCTGGTCCAGCCGCTGCCGGCGCTCCTCCCGGTTTAACCCGGCGTGTGCCAGGTGATGAGCGCGGCGGAGGCTCACCAGGTCCGGTTGCTGATCGTTGCCGACCAGGTTGGTGAAGCCGGCTGCCAGGAGGTAGCGGGCCATCTCACCTCCCTCGACGCTGGCCACCCCCACCAGGTCGATCCGGCTCTGGCGCAGCTCGGCCAGGGCCGGCGGCACCCGAAGCGGGGACTGGCTCAACGGCAGATCCGAGACGGTCGCTGCCGGAGGGCCCGGGGACTCCATCCGGGCTAGGTTAGCGTGGGGCAGCGATGGCTCCGGGAACCCGCCTGACGACGAGCACTTGGTAGCGCTCCCGGAAGTCCCGGAGCGGCTCTCGGCGGACCTCGTGGCACTCGCTGCAGGCGTGGACCACCTGGTCATCACCGAGGTAGAGCGCCACGTGACTGGTCCGCTTCGGACCCCGGTGCACGGCGCAGATCAGATCGGCCTCTTGGAGGGCGTCGATTCGGACTCGGTCGCCGACCTTCCGCTGGGCGCGGCTGTTGCGGGGCAAGAGCACTCCGGCGCTGAGGAAGGCCCGCCAGCTGAGGCCCGAGCAATCGATGCCCTGGCCCCCCGTGCCGCCGAACACATAGGGCCGGCCGAGCAGGTCCAGGGCGGTGTGGCGGACGACCCCTGGGTCCCAGCCGGAACTGGGCACCGTCAGCACCCCGGGCAAGGCTTCTGGCCAGGCGGGACCCCAGCGGTAGCGGGCCGTTAGGCGGACCCAGCCGACCGCCTCCCCTGGGGCCCTGACCAAGTACTGGCCGTCGCGGATGGCGAGCAGGCCGGCGGGCGGGTCCCCGGGAAGTAGCTGGGTGGTTAGTTCCTGCAGCTCGGAGTCCCTGTCTGGTCGTCTCCGCCACACGTCCAGCGGTTCACCTTCGGCGTAAAGGGCCACCCGGGAGCGGCGGCTGGCCAGTACCAGCAACCGGCATCTGGCTTCGGGCCAATTCTCCGTCACGCGCCGGCGCAGCTCCGTCGCCTGCCAGGGCAGCGCCACTGTGCCGCGCACCCCATCGCTCACCACGCGGACCTCGATCAGGGCATCGCCATAGCGGGAGGTCGCCTCCTTACGTAGGTGCTCGATCTCCCACTCCAGCCCCAGAGCAGACTCGCCCCGCAGAGGGTTCAACTGGCTGCGGACCCGAATAGCCGGCGCCAGCCCTTCCGAACCGGCCGCACCCGGCTCCCCTCGGGATGGAGTTCTAAGGAGTGGCCGTCGGTGGTGAGCAGCACCGGACTCAAGGGAAAGCTGGCCAATCGATAGAGGCGGGGAATCAGCTCCCCCATCGTCGTGGGCATTGCCGCATCGCCCACCGCGGCCACCAGCATGGCCCGGTCGGGGACCGCCAGAGCGGCGGAGCCTTCCCCCAACTGGCCCAGCTTTTCCAAGAAGGCAGGCACCATCAGGAGGCTACTGGAGAAGAGAACGTCGTCGGTAAACAGCCAGGTACGCTGGTTGGGAGCTGCGTCCAGCATCGAGCTCCAGCGGGTGAGCCGCAGCTCGGTGTTGTGGTCCGCGTGCTGGGCTAAGTCCGCCTCCTGGAGGCCGGCGCTCTCCGCCTCGGCCCGGGAGATCCCCCGCATGGCGTCTCCGGGCAGCGTCTCCGCGACAAACGCCAGCAATCCGCCGGGAAGCTCGCGGGTGGCCAGTTCCGCAAAGCGGCTGTACTGGCGGATGCTTTGCTCCGTCCTTACGCACCAGACTAGAGCCCCGGGGTCGGGGGCTGGGCCGGCTTGCTCGGGGCGCTGCTCCGCTGTGCTCAGGCGCGGTCCGATGCCGCTCACGAATCGGGAGACCACTTCGGGAACCGACGCCCCCGGCCGACCGGTTTCCGCGAATAGCGAGTCCAGCGAGAGCATCAGCTGGGCGCGTCCCTTATGGCCCCGCACTCCGAAGCCATCCTCGCTGGGCATGAACTCCCAGCCCGCGTATCGGGAGCGCAACTGAGTCATCACCCGTTCCTGGAACTGCTTCCGGGCCGGATCCAGGCGGAAGTTCGACACGGCTCAGCCAGTCCTGCTGCGGGGGCATGCCCCGATCAACGCGAGCCGGTCTCGAGCATCCTTTCCATAATTGGTCGCGACCGAGCGTAAGGCATCCATTTATCTGCTCTCTGAAGAGTTCCCGACGGGGAGCGGCGGGCCTGGGAAGAACACTACGCTGCTCGCGCCGAGCGCAAGATTTCGAGAGCGACCGGGACTCAACCGGAAAGCCCCCGTAGCTCGGCCGTACGGCTGCTAGACTTCCGACCCATGGCGCTCAGGCGCACCAGGTCGGCTTCAGTCCGGCGCTGGGAGTCAGACTGGCACGCAGTCGCTTTGTCCTCGACTCATCCTCTGGTCATAAGACCGGGTCATCCCCATAGCCGAGCGCACACCGTGGCAGCCATGGCCAGTGGGCGTTAGGGTAGGGCGAGGCTTTGCCCGATGGGAGCTTGTCCGATAAGCCCGTCCCGCTGAATCCACACTTCCTGACCGTCTTCGTCACCGACATCTCCCTGCTGCTACCGGCGAACACCGTTTGGACCGCGATCGTGTTCCTGCCCGTCGCGGGAGTTGTGGGGTTGGCGGCTTTTGGGATGATTCTCGCGATCCTAGTCTTGGTGGTCACGACCCAAAGCGAGCAGAACCTTGGCCGACTAGACCTGATGCTGCTGATCTTGGCATGCGTCCTTCTAATCACCGATGCCAAGGTGCAGATCACCTTACACCCTGGCTACGGCACGGATGAGGCCGCCTTTCTGCAAGGTGCCGCGTCACTTTTGCTCCACGGACATGACCCGTACGGCGTGAGCATGCTATCCGCCTTCGCGAAGTACCGAGTCCTGCCGCAACCTTTGACGTACACGATGGGCGGCGGCGTCCTCTCGGACTTTCCCTATCCCGGGCTCGCGGTACTGATCGTAGCTGGCTTTGCCTGGCTCACCGACGGAGTCCAATCCGTGGTCTGGGCGGACATCGCTGCTTTGACCGTGGCGATGATTCTCGCATTCTTCATGCTGCCTCGTCAGCTCCGCGCGCTCTCGGTGCTGCTGGCCGCCGGGCTGCCCTTCCTCTTCGCTTTCGCGGAAGCGGGGACCGCCACGGTCCTGATCATCCCGTTTCTGATGGTGACCGCTTGGCGCTGGACCGAGATCGGTAGCGGTGGCCGGCTGGCACGCTTTGACTGGATCCGGGCGCTGGCCCTGGGACTGGCCCTTTCGATCGAGCAGCTTTCGTGGTTCCTCTTTCCCTTCGTGATCCTCGGCATCTGGCTCAGTCTGGCTCAGGCCCTGACGAGGCGGCGGGCGACCGTCGTCGTCGCGCGCTTCGGCGCGATCGCAGTCGCCACATTCCTGGTCATCAACGCTCCCTTCGTGATGGCTGGGGCGGGGAGTTGGTTCTCCGGCGTACTGGGCCCGATCACTGGAGGCACCATCGTCAATGGGCAGGGGATCGTCGACACGGCGATCTACTTTCACATCGGTGGTGGGGATGTTGCGGCATTTACCGCGGCAGCCACTGTGAGCTACTTGGCACTCTTGGTGGCGTTCGGTCTGTGGTTCTCGCGGCTGGGCCGCGCTCTGTTCATCCTCCCGGTCATCCCCTTTTTCTTATCGGCGCGATCGCTGTCAGGCTACTGGACAATTCCGCTCCTGCTCTGGGCGGTGAGTTTGCTGACTGTTAGTCAGGCCCACTTTGACCGGCAGAGCACCCCCGAATCCCGGCCGCGCGGACGGCGGTTGGTCGAAGCACTCTTTGCGGCCCTGCTGGTCGGGACTGGGGGCCTCCTGGCCCTTGCCCTCACGACCCCGGCACCGCTACAAATGACGGTGACCAAAGTGTACGAGCAGGGATCGCTCTCCAACATCTCACGTATCGTCTTGCTCGTCCAGAACAACAGCTCGAACACTCTTCGGCCTCACTTCACCGCGGAGGCAGGGGGGCAGACTACGCCTTTCTGGCGGGTCACCAATGGGGCCAGCACGATGCGGCCCGATTCGAGGCGCATCGTGGTTATCCGAGCACCGAAGGCGGAGTCCGTGCCCGCTTCGACGCCATTTTCAATTCTGGCCGTAACGGTGAACCCCGAGACGGTCAGCTCCAGTCAGGGAGCGGTCCCGTCTCCCTCGTTGGGCCGCTCAGGCTGATGTAATCCGGTCTGGCTACGGCCCGGTAGACGTGTCGGGGCCGTCCGCCGCGCTGCGACGCCTATTTAGGCACGGCCGCCGTACCCGGAGGGTCTTAGCGCTGGCGATGGCGACTGGCGACATAGTCGACCAGCACGTAGTCGCCAAGCCGGTCCGGGCTGACGAAGAAGGCCCGGCCTCGGTTCTGCCGAGTCAGTTGCTTGACGAACTGCACCAAGTACTGGTTGCTCTCCAGCATGAAGGTGTTGATCACGATGCCGTCTCTGGTGCAGTGGCGCACTTCTTGGAGGGTCTTTTGAAATGTTTCAGGCAAAGGCGGGTACATGAATACCGCATGAGCCCCCTCCATGTGCGCGGTAGGCTCGCCGTCACTGACGATGATGATCTGCCGATTGCCAGCTCGGTGGCGGTGGAGCAGGCTGCGCGCCAACATCAGACCGTGCTGCATGTTGGTGCCGTACACGTACTCACTGTAGGAGAGCTGGGCTAGCATCCGGGGTCCAATTTCGCGGGCGTAGTCGGAGAAGCCGACCACGTAAAGCGTGTCCCTAGGAAACTGCGACCGGATCAACGAGTCCAGCGCCAGCGCCATCTTCTTGGCGGCGTAGAAGTACCCCCGCAGTGGCATACTCCGACTCATGTCCAGCATCAGCACCGTGCTGGTCTGGACACTGCGCTCCGACTCCACTACCTGGAAGTCGTCGACCGCTAGCCGCAAGGGGCGGCTGCCGTCGCTGTGGCGGACTGCGTTCATCAGGGTCCGCTCCACATCGAGGTTGAAGGGATCGCCGAACTCATACGGCTTGCTGTGGTCCCCCACCTCGGTGCCAGCTCCCTGGCCGCCCTGGGGATGGCTGCCGAAGCCATCGGCCGAGAGGTGCTGGAAGATGTCCCCCAGGGCCTTCTGGCCGATCTTGCGGACTCCCTGGGGCGTCAGCTCCAAACCGTCGCCGCCTCGCCGCAACTGACCCTTCGCCTCCAGCTCTTTGAGTAGCTCTTGGATCTGGGTCAGGCTGGCGGATGAGTTGGGGCCCAGGCTCTCGGCGAGCTGGTCCAGCAGCTCGGGCGGCAGCTCCACGCCGGTGTAGGCCTGGCGGATACCGCGCTCCAGCGAGTCCAGCTGCTGCAGCTCGCCCAGCACGTTCAAGGCGCCGGGCAGGTCCAGCTCCTCGCCACCGAAGAACCCAAACCGAGACCCGGACTGAGACGGCGGGGTCAGCTGCGAGAGCAGCTGGGACAGCTGGAGCAACTGGTCCTGGAGGCCCTCGTCGCCGAGGGCCGCCCGCATGATCTCCTGCAGCTGCTGGCGCGTCTCCGGCGAGGCTGACTCCAGCAGTGAGTTGAGCTCGGCCATCTGCTGGCGGAGTTGGGCCAGGAACGACTCCAGGTCCTCGGGGTGGTCCGGGAAGTAGCTGCCCCACTTCTCCATGAACTGGTCGTACTTGGGGGGATCGCCGCGCAGCTGGCGCTCCAGCATCCGGTTCAGATCCGCCACCATCTCGCGCAGCTGCCCGAGCTCGCGATCGCCCATGTTCTGGAGCGCCTGTCCCAGGTCCTGGAAGTGGCGCTCGACCAGGTTCCGGCGGAGCTCGGCCAGCAGCTCCCGGAAGTCTTGGGCTGCTCCCTGGTCCAAGAATTCGTAGTCCTGGAGCTGGCGGATGGCGGAGCCAGCCTCCGCGGGCAGAGCATCGAGCTGTTCCAGCCGGCTCTTGGTGAGCTTTTCCACCAGCGGCTGACGCGCGGTTCCGGTTGCCTCGAGGAGCCGCTGATGGAGGGTCTGGCGCTCCTTTTGAAGGATGCGATCCAGCCGTTCCTCGATGTTCTTGAAGAGGCCTTGCAGGTTGTAGCGCTCCAGCTTCTCCTGGCGCCGCTCCCGGAGCTGCTCGAGCAGCTCCTCCAGGCCCTGAAGCTGGCGTCCTTCACTGTCCTGGAACCCCTGGCTCAAGAGCCGGCGCAGGGCCGACTCGAAGTCCCAGCCGTGGAAGACATCCTCGGCGAGCCGCGAGAAAAGCTCGCTGGAGTCGGGGAGCTCGCCCTCCTGGCTGCCGTCCCAGCGACTGTAGCGCTGGTGGGTCGCGACCACTTTCCCCTACCTAGCTTCCGTAGACGGTGGTCCCGTCGACCAGGGTCTTGTTGAGTCGCTTGGAGAGGTGGAGGCCCTCCAGCACCAGCTCCAAGGCGGCGGCCACCGATCCTGGCTGCTGGGGCTCATCCAGGTCACTCAGGATCCGCTTCATCTCGGGGAAGCCGTCGGCGACCTGGAGGTAGCGGTCGAGCGGGAGCATCTCTCCCACCTCGATGGTGAGACCCTGCTCGAAGCGAGCCAGCAGCGGAGCGAACTCCTGGACCGAGAAGTGGCGCCGAAACACGTTGCCGCTGGCGCTGCGGAGCAGCTTCTGCAACACCGCCTGGTCCTCGCCCTCTTCCCAGGTCTCCAGCTCGAGCTTGCCCAAAGTAGAGGCCGAGAGCGCGCCCAGGTCACTGAGCCGGGGCACCGCCTCCGCCTCTTGCAGGGCGATCGCCCGGCGCACCGCGTTAGCGCAGAGACTCTCGAAGTTGGCAATGGAGAGCCTGACCGAGACCCCTGACCGTTGGTTGATCTGGGTGGTGCGGCGGGCCAGCTGGGAGATCTCGGCGATCAACTCCAGCATGTAGGGGGGCACATGCAGCGGGATCCCCAGACCCGCGAACTGGTCCCGCTCCTGCTCGATGATCTCGGCCTCGGCCTCCGGCGAGCGGGGGTAGTGGGTGCGAATCTGAGCCCCGAAGCGGTCCTTGAGCGGGGTGATGATCCGGCCCCGGTTGGTGTAGTCCTCGGGGTTGGCGGTGGCCAGCACCACCACGTCCAAGGGCAGCCTCACCTGGAAGCCGCGGATCTGGACATCCCGCTCCTCCATGATGTTGAGCAGGCCGACCTGGATCCGTTCCGCCAAGTCGGGGAGCTCGTTGATCGCGAAGATCCCCCGGTTGACCCGGGGCAAGAGCCCGTAGTGGATGGTGAGCTCGTCGGCCAGATAGCGGCCCTCGGCGACCCGGATCGGGTCCACCTCACCGATCAGGTCGGCGATCGAGGTGTCGGGGGTGGCCAGCTTCTCGCCGAAGCGGCCCTCCCGCCCGATCCAGGAGATCGGGGTCGCGTCCCCCAGCTCGGCGACGAGGTCCCGCCCGAAGCGGCTGATCGGAGCGTAGGGGTGGTCGTGGACCTCACTCCCTTGCACCACGGGGATCTGCTCGTCGAGGAGCTGGGCCAGGGCTCGGATCAGCCGGGACTTGGCCTGGCCGCGCTCGCCCAGGAAGATGATGTCCTGGCCGGCCAGAACCGCGTTCTCGATCTGGGGGATGACGGTTTCCTGATAGCCAACCAGGCCCAGGAAGCGCTCCCGCCCACGGCGCAGGGCGTCCACTAGGTTGTCCCGCAGTTCCTCCCGGACCGAACGCATCCGGTACTCGCTGCCCCGAAGCTCGCCGAGGGTGCTAGGGAGTGCCAATCAGGCCCTAGCCCCACGTCCCCTAGGGCGCACCATTGGCTCACTATAGTCAGGCTCTCCAGAACCGTCTCGAAGTGATAGAGAAGGCGGGGATTGGGCCTGGGGCTCACCGCGCCTAGGAGACGACGCGGCAACCGATCCTCCAAGCTATGCGGCCATGTCCGTCTCCGGATCCGATCCCAGTCCGGCCGCTGCCGCCGGCTACGGCTTTCACCGCCAGGCGGCCGCCGACCAGTCCGGCTTCACGGTGAGGTTCGGCTGGGGCCTCGAGGGTGCCGCCGCCCTGGCTCCACCCTCGGACGTCGTGGTGGTGGTCGACGTGATCACCTTCTCATCGACCGTCGCGGTGGCGGTCGAGCGGGGCTGCCTGGTCTATCCCCACCCCTGGGACCCGGAGAGCGCCGCGGCCTTGGCCCGGCAGCTGGGCGCGGAGGTGGCGGTGAGCCGGTCGCTGGTGACCCGGGAACAGCCGTACTCGCTTTCCCCGGCGACCCTCAGCCGAGCGCCAGCGGGGATGTCCATCGTGCTGCCTTCGCCCAACGGCTCGGCGATCTCGGCGGCTGCCAGCCAGGGCCGGGCGACGGTGGTGGCCGGCTCGCTGCGCAACGCGTTCGCCGTGGCTCGGTTCGCCCGCCGCCAGGGGGCGGTCATCTCGGTGATCGCCGCCGGTGAGCGCTGGTCGGATGGCAGCCTGGATCTGGCGCTGGAGGACCTCATCGGGGCGGGGGCGATCATTGACGGGTTGCGCCGGCGCCGGCGCTCGCCTGAGGCCGCCGCCGCCGCCGCCGTATTTCGGCAGGCGCGCCACCAAGGATTGCGCCAGGTCCTGCGGGAGTGCGTCTCCGGCCGCGAGCAGCGGGCCCGGGGCTACGAGGATGAGCTGGAGTGGGCAGCAGCGCTCAACGTGTCGGAGTTGGTGCCGGTACTCCACGAAGGTGCCTTCCAGGCCGCAGGCTAACGGCGGCGCGGTCCTGGTCGGGAGGATTCGCGGGCGACCGGGAGCGTCCCGGAACCAGTCACCCCGCGGCGCCCTGGCAAGAGCCATGATGGAAAATTCGGAGTCGGTGGAGATGCCGGGGTGGCACCGCCGCACGTAATGGAGGAGACGAGATGACAGACTACCCGCAGATCCTCAAGGATCTAGGCCCGTCGATTTCCGAGCTGCGCCAGGCCATCCCCGAAGTGTGGTCCGGGTACACCCAGACCCATCGGGCGGTGATGGTGGATGGAGCGGTCACCGCCAAACACAAAGAGTTGATCGCCCTGGCCATCTCCATCGTAAAAAGGTGCGACGGCTGCGTCGCGGCCCATGCCCACGGCGCTGCCCGGAGAGGCGCGACGCCGCAGGAGGTGGCCGAAGCGATCGGGGTCACGCTGCTGCTGGAGGGAGGTCCGGCCACAGTTTGGGGCCCGCGCGCCTGGCAGGCGTACCAGCAATTCGTGGCCGCAAATGAGCGCGAGTCCAACCCGGGTCGCGCTGAATGAGCCGGTCCCGCGCAAGGGACTGGGGGGCGCCTGGTGTGGCGATGGCAGACCTTGGTCGGCCCTCGTCCGCTCGCCCATCTGGAGGTTAGAAAGTGACCGGTTTCAAAGCGTTTCTGATGCGCGGCAACCTGGTCCAGATGGCCGTCGCCTTCGTCATTGGTATCACCTTCGCGGCCTTAGTCACCGCCCTGGTCGGGGACCTGTTCACCCCCCTGATCGCAGCGATCATCGGCAAGCCCAATTTCAGCGACCTCTTCTTCACTGTGAATCACTCCCAGTTCCTCTATGGCTCGGTCATCAACGCCGGGATCACCTTCGTATTAGTGGCGGTTGTGCTGTACTTCGTCGTGGTGCTGCCCTACCAGTCACTAGTGGCCCGCACCCAGCGCCAAGCCGACCCCACCACCAAGGCGTGCCCGGAGTGCCTTAGCGAGATCCCGATCAAAGCGTCCCGCTGCGCCTGCTGCACCGCGGTCCAGCCCGCCACATCCTGACCGACCCCATCTCGCCCCTTCGAGAGGGAGGCAGGGCGGGCGGCGCCGCCCGTTTGATTCGGGCTACCGTTGTCAGGATGAACGAGAGCCCCCCGCTCCCCGAGGACCGCGTCCCCGGGGGACCGGTCAGCTCCACCGCCCTGCCTCAGCCGCAGACGATGTCGCTCACCGTGGCCGAGGTAGCTGACCTCGGTCCGAGTCTCCGGCAGATCCGTCTGCGGGGCGAGGCACTCCGGGCCTTCCGATTCGCCCCCGGGCAGGATCTGATGCTCCGGCTGCCGCTACCGAGCGGGGACCTGGTGAGCCGGCGGTACACCATCCGCCGGGGCGACTCCGCCGCCGGGCTGGCCGACCTCAACGTCGTGATGCACGGCGACGGCCCCGCAGCCCGCTGGGCGACCGCGGTAGAGGTGGGCCAGCAGCTGCCGGAGGTGGTCGGCCCCCGGGGCAAGATCACCCTGGATCCGGATGCGGATTGGCATCTGTTCTTGGGGGATGAGACCTACCTCCCGGGCACGCTGGCCATGCTGGAGGCCCTTCCCCAGCCGGCCAGGGGCCGGGCGATCCTGGAGGTCTCGGGGCCTGCCGACGAGCAACCGGTCGCGACCGATGCTCAAGTGGAGGTCAGCTGGCTGCATCGAGACGGTGCTGACCCCGGCGCCGCGGGACGACTGCTGCAGGCAGTGAGCCGGTGGCAGGTGCCCGTCGGGTGGGGGCACGTATATATCGCCGCCGAAGTCCGGGTCGCGCTCGCCTTGCGCGATGAGCTGCTGGCGCGGGGGCTCTCCCGTGATCAAGTGTCGGCCAAGGGATATTGGAGCCGTGGTCGGCCCAACGCCAGCCGGGGGGAACCCGACGAACCTGCCTAGCCGGACCAGCCATTGGGAGGCGCTCGCCCCGGCCAACAGGTCGAGCCTGCGTCCGTGAATTCCGGGCCCCATCAGGTCACCGGTGACCACCCGCCCTTTCAGGTGCGGCCGGTTATCGCGTCCGAGTGGGCCAGCTTTCGCGACATCCGGCTCCGGGCCTTGGCCAGCTCCCCCGAGGCGTTCAGCTCGACCTGGAGCCACGAGAGCGAGTTCCCAGAGTCGACTTGGCGAGAGCGGGCGGTCCCCAGCTCGTCGAGACAGATGTGGTCGGCCCGGTGTGGCGCGGACTGGATCGGGCTGGTGGGGGCCGTTCGCGAGGCGGCGGGCCAAGTCCAGCTGGTCTCGATGTGGGTCCACCCCTCCTGGAGGCGCCAGGGCGTGGCCCGAGCCCTGATCGCCGCAGTAGTCGCTTGGCACCGACTCGCCGGGAGTTCCGGGATCTACCTCTGGGTGGCCGTGGACAACCTGGCCGCCCGTAACTGCTACGAGGTTGATGGATTCCGGCCGACCGGGGCCCGGCTCCCTCTCCCCTCCGATCCGACCCGCCAGCGCTTGGAGATGCGATTGGGGAGTGATTCCGCCTGACTGAGGCCGCGCCGGCCGGCCTCGAGAAGCTCGTCCGACTTCCCTGCCAACACATGGACCCCTGGAAGCGGGATTATGGCGGGGTGGAGGCCACGTGGGGTGCGTCTCCCAATGGAGGGACCAGGACGAGAGCACAACCGGTCTGCCAACTCCGCGGCGCTGGAGCCCACCCGTGATCTGGCTATTCTTGGCGTTCGTCCTCATGGCCCATGAGGGCTCCCACGCCCTCGCGCTCTGGGCGTACCGGGTCCGCTTCGCGCCTCGCGTTTGGTACAGCCGCGACTTCCCCTGGTTGGGGTTCGGTTGGAAGTACTATGTCGATCAGGTTGACCCCCGCCAGCGCCGCACCATCTTGGTGGTCGGCCCGATCGTGGAGGCCATCCTGTGGTGCCTGGGGGCGCTGCTCTTCCCCCAATATTTCCTGGGGCTGATGGTGATGGCGGGATTCACCCTCTTGCTGAATCGGTTGGTTCCCGGCGGCGACCTCTGGAAGGCCCAGCGCATCACCAAAGCCGCCAAACAGCTGGTGGTCGGACCCGATTTGGGCACCAGTCAACGGGCTCTCACCGCCGGAAATTCCGACGGCTGAAGCCGGGGCCAGCCAAGTCGGCTCGTCGCCGTAATTCCCCGGCCCAGCCCGTAGACTGACCCGGTGGCGCCTGACAACCCGGCCGCCCCCAAGGCCCCGGCGGCCCCGACGCCCCCCGCCTCGCTCCCCGCCGGCTACCCCTCCTCCGGCACCTGGGCCTGGGTGCGGGCGGCGGCGATCACGGTCACCATCTTCGTCGCCTATCAGCTGTTGCTGGTGGTGGGCGGCTGGCTGACCACTATCCTGACCGTGATCCTGGCTCTGGTGCTGGCGGTGGCCATCACCTTCATCGCCGACCCGATCGTCCGGCAGCTCCAGCGCCGGGCCCACTTTCCCGCCACTCTGGCGGTGTTGACCACTCTTATTGTCGGCTTGGTTCTGATCGCCGGCGTGCTCTACATCGTGGGTGGCCCGCTGATTGGCGAGGCGCGCGGACTTGCCGCCCAGATCCCGCACCTGCTCCATCGCGCCAACATCGAGATCACCCAGATCCGGGCCCAGCTCCGCCAGCATGGAATCCAAGTTGGCGGCGGGGGCGTCGTGCCTAACAACCTGACCTCGTACATCCCCGGCGCCACCGGCATTCTGCTGCACGGTCTGTCCGGCACTGTCACGGTCTTGGTGGACGTGTTCGTCGGGTTGGTGATCTCCTTCTGGCTGCTCAAAGATGGTCGAGTGCTGCGCCAGCAGCTGCAAGAACTGCTGCCTGGTCGGCTCCGCAGCGAGGTCGGCTTCGGCCTCGACGCCTTTTCAGTGGTCGTGGGCGGCTACGTGCGGGCGCAACTCTTGATGGCCTTGCTGATCGCCATTCTGGCGGGAGCGGGGACAGCGATCCTGGGCGTGCCGTTCCCTTTGGTGATCGCGGTCGCCACCTTCATATTCGAACTCATCCCTTTGGTGGGACCGTTCGCGGGAGGCGCGGTGGCGCTGCTCCTGGCGCTGACCAAGAGCCCGGAACTGGCCGTCCTCACCCTGATCCTTTTCCTGGCGATCCACATCATCGAGGGTTACTTGCTGGCCCCTCGCATCCAGGCCAAGTTCGTGCGCCTCCATCCCTTGGTGGCGCTCCTGGCCTTGTTCGGCGGCATCGAGGCGGCGGGGTTCCTGGGCGCTCTCTTCGCAGTGCCGGTGGCCAGCTTGGCCGCGGTCTTCCTGCGGGCGGGGGTACTGGATTGGAGGCACAACCGCCCCGACCTCTTCGGCGCGAAAGCGGCCCAAGTGGCCGCCGTAGGCGGGGCCCCGGGGCGACGGGTGCTGCGCGAGTTCACCCCGATCCACAAGGATTTGTGGAACTGGGTTAAGCGGCGAGCCGGGCGGATCCCTTGAGGCTGTCCCGGCCCGGCTGAGCCGCCGCGCCGCCGGCGCGCGCTCGGACCAGCAGCGTCGGCCGCCAGCTAACCAGCTGCCCGGGCTTCGACGGAATCCGGGCTGGCCGTTCGGGCTGACTCCAGGAAGGGGGTCAGCAGTCCGGGCCGGGACGCTTCCGCCACCCGCACCGCCTCGGGAAGAGACAGATCCTGCAGTCGGTAGGCTTGGCGGCCGGCGGCGGTGGTGGCGATCAAGGTGACCACCCGGGCCCGGCGCTGAAAGAAGGATTGATGCAAATTCCAGCCGATGATTCCGTCGGCCGAGAGCATGCAGCGCCGGCGCACCAACGATCCCGAGCGGGTGACCAGCAGGCCGCCCACCACCGCGTGGCCCAGGCTGCGGTACCGATCCCTGGCCAGCGCCACTCCGACGGCGGCGAGTCCCAGCATCACCTGCCAGGGCCAGGCCGGCACAGCCCCTAGTCTCCAGGCGACCAGGAAAACGAGCAGCAGGGGGATCGTCGCCAAAAGGACTCGGGTGTAGCGGCGCCGTCGGGCGACCGGCCCGTGCTTGAGCAGTTGACAGTGGACCGGCCCTGAGGCCCCCAGAATCATCGCCGTCACGCCCTCGGCGACGGCCCGCGGCGATGGCGGCACCAGCATCGAACCTCCACGCTCCGATCCCCGCCCGACCCGGAGCCCGGTCGCGATGGCGATGCAGCGGGCGCCATGGACCCAGCGCAGCAGCAGCGGCTCACTGAGCTCCACCCCCCGCAGGCGGCGCTCGTCGATCGTGATCACCCGGTTGGTGAGCAAGCCGCGAGTCACCTGCACGGTGCCCACCTGCCGAATCAGCCGAAAGTTCCAAAAGGCCAGGATGTAACCGAAGGTGGACGCCGCTGAGATCACGATCGCGGCCGCCACCACGGCCGCCAAAGTCGCCGCCGCCGTGGAGACCGAACCCAGGTCCTGCAGGAGGCCGTGGACCGGCCCCAGCCGAGTCACGTTGAGATGGACTTCGTTGACGATCTGGAAGCCGAAGCCCACCACCGCCAGCACGGTGACCGCTCCCGAAAGCGTGAAGGGACCGTAGCCGATCCAGCGTGGGTGCCAGCGAGCCAGTTCAGTTTCCGAGGGTGCAATGGTGGCCCCCGCCGCCATCTGCGGCTCCGTTGCCGCTGAACGGTGGAGCAGCTCCTGCTGCACCCAGGCGGCCTCGCTGGCGCTCAGCCCATCCAGCTTGAGGCCCCGTTCGTCCTTGCGGTCAGAGCGACCGGTGCCGATCGTGATGCTGGCCAGGCCGAGCATCCGATGGAGGATGTGAGCGGTGAGGTCGACGGTGCGCAGCCGGTCGCGGAGCACGGTCAGCGAGCGACGGCGGAGCAGGCCCCGGCGCACCTGGACTTGGTCAGGGGCGATCCGGTAGGTGGTGGTGAACCAGCGGAGCGTGCCGGCCAGGATCGCGATCACCAGGCCGACCAGGCCCCACAGAGGCCCGCTACCACTTCCGCTGCCGGCCACCAGCAGGACGACCAGCCAGGGGAGGTTCCGCAGCGTCTCCTGGAGCGGCAGCAAGATCAGCATGCGCCGGTCCAGCCGGCGCCACTCCGGGCCACTGGCCGAGGTGGCCCGGGCCCCGCCGGGGGGCGTCCCCGCGCCGGCGGAAGGCTGGTGGATCAGGTCGCGTCCCCCGGAGTCTGCTGGGCGATGGCGGTCAGCTCTTCGACCAGGGCTTGCCCGGTCTCCCGGTCCAGCCCCGTGATCCGCAACGGGCCGGCGGCGGAAGCGGTGTTGACTGTCACGTTTACCAGACCGAAGAGCTGCTCGATCGGGCCCCGTTCGCTGTCCACCGTCTGGATGCGGGAGAGAGGGGCGATCCGCCGTTCCTGATGAAACCACCCGGCCTGGGTGTAGACGGCGACCGGAGTCACCTCCCAGCGGTGGACCCGATAGCGCCACCTGGGCATGACGATCAGATGGGCTGCCGCCAGAACCACGGTGATCGCCAGCGCGGCCCCATGCCAGCCGGCTCCGCTGGAGTCGGACAGCTGCCAGACGAGCTCGATCACCAGCAGGGCCGCCCAGCCCAGGGCCGCTCTGGTTGTCCAGTACCAGACGGCGACCGGACTGACCAGGTGGCGAGGCGGGCGCAGGGCGGGGGCTCGGGGCTCGGCCTGGGCCGTCACGGTCCTACTGAGTCGCCAGCTTGAGCCGGTCGCGGAGCAGGGCCATCAGGGACACGTCCCCCCGGTGGGCGAGCCCGGCCGCCGATCCCCGACCCCACAGCCAGAGCAAGACCGCCGCCGAATCCCCGCTCACCTCGGCATCCTCCCCGCCGCGGGACGCCCCTACGTTGACTGCATCACGCAACAGTTCCACTGCCCAGGCCCGCCCGCCGGTGCGGACCACGATGCGCTGGCCGCGGAGCTCGTCCTGAGGTGCCTCGGACCAGTCCCCCGCCAGAAAGACCGCCAGCACCTCGTCCACGCCATCGACCGCCAACTGGGGGTCGACCGGGCTGGTCTGGCCACAACCTAGCTCCACGTCCACCCGGTGGATGACCGTCTCCTGGGCCATGCGGCGCCCCCAGAATCCGACTGTCTGGTCGGGGGGCCACCAGGTGTAGGAGGGCGCCGCCGGCCCCCGCTCGGTGAGCAGCGCCAAGAGCCGCCGATGGGCGTCAGCGAACCACTCGAGCGGATCGCGCTCGCCGGGCCAGGGGGGAGGCCAGGGCTCAGGCTCCCGCTCCAGCAAAGTGCAGGCGATCTTGTGCTCATATACCTGGGCCACGTGGGTCACGACGTCACGCACTATCCATCCCGGGCAGGGCGGGACCTCCCGGGGGAGTTGATCGCGGGCGACTTGGGCGAGCCGGTCACCATCCGATCGAACGTGCCCGACGAAGCTGGTGAAGTCGATGAGTCCCAGGATAGGGTGCCCGGCGGGCTAGCGGTCCCGCTGTCGGCCCGCGGGCCGACAGCGGGACCTGAGGACGCTTCCTAGTGCCGGACCAGGCGGCGTCCGCCCTCCGTCGCTGCGGGTTGGTATTCGATCCCGTAGTACTTGAAAACCCGCGCCTCTTCCTCGAGCGAGAGTTCGCCGCCCCGCTCGATGTGGGGCGCGTGATGAACCTCTCCTTTGAGCCGATCCACTTTGAGGTAGTCCTGGCCCAAGGTCGCCCCCTGAGTGGGGACGAACGTCAGATTCTGCCCGAAGAGCCCGGTGTGCACCGTGACGAAGCGCGGCTCATCGGCCTCGGCGTCGAAGTAGACGTCCTCCAGGCGGCCGATCTGCTCCCCATCGGGGTCGACCACCTCCTTGCCTTCCCACTCCCTGATGTTCTCAAGCTCGCTCACGGAGATCCTCCCTTCTGACGCTCGGTCCAGCCGCTGCCCCGCACACTACGCTCGGGGATCGTCCGGGGCGTGAGCGAAAGCTGCATTGGCCGCCGGCACGCCGCAGCAGATCGCGGTATGCCGCAGGATCTCGCGACCTGGTCCGGGCTGAGGACCGCCGCCGTCGCCACCCGAACCTGCTTCTCCAGCTCCTCCTGGCGGCTCAGCGAGACCCGCCGCGCGATCGTGATGCACCGGCCGGTTAACTGGTCGAGGCCGGGCTGGGCCGATACCTCCCCCCAGGCGTGCCTCGTGATCAAATCTTGAGATTCGGAATTGAACAAACGGCGGCCCCCAGCGCCTGCTCCACCTGCGCGACGGCGGCTCGCCGGGTCCCGGGCCCCCGGTGAGCGGACCCGGAACCGCCCCGACCAAGGGCTGCGACTGGGCCTCCCACGTGGCTAAGTGGCCGACCCCGGCCAGCACCCTCAGGGCGCTGCCCCAGCCTTCACTGGGGGACGAGACGCCTGGCCTCTCCGCTGGGCGTTGGGGTGGCTGGGTCATGCGGGGCCCTCGGACCGGAACTCCCGCAGCGCCGCCAGCTCGGGCTCGGTGGGAGGCGCCGTGCGCAAGAGTTGATCGGCCACCCGGAGCTTCCATCCTGTTGCGCCGATGACCTGGTCGAGCTCCACCCCCGGGTGGAGCTCGGTCAGGGTGAGCTCACAAGTCTCAGGATTCGGTCGCAGCACTCCGAGGTCGGTGATCACCTGGCTCGGTCCCCCGCCGAGGAGGCCCAGCCGCTGACGATCCCCGGGCCCTTTGCCGAAACCCACCGAGGTGACGAAGTCCACCTTCTTCACGAAGGCCCGCCGGCTGTGCCGGACCACCACGATGGTCTCCTTGCAGCAGGCGGCGATCTCCGGCGCCCCACCGGCTCCCGGGAGCCGCACTACCGGAGCTGCGTACGGGCCTACCACTGTCGTGTTGAGATTGGCGAACCGGTCGATCTGGGCAGCGCCCAGGAATCCGACATCCACCCGACCACCCTGTAGCCAGTAGTTGAAGATCTCCGGCACCGAGACGACCGCGTCGGCGGTCTCCGCCAGCTCGCCGTCCCCGATCGAGAGGGGGGGAGTGAGGGGCTTGGCGCCGATCGTCCCGGATTCGTAGATCAGGACCAGGTTGGGGGCGAATACCCGCCGGGCCAGATTGGCTGCGATCGACGGCAGCCCGATGCCAACGAAGCAGACGCAGCCATCCCGCAGGGCCCGGGCCGCGGCCACCGTCATCATCTCCTCCGCCGAGTAGGCGAGGGCGGCCGGGCCGGAACCCCCTGCCAGCGGCTCCGAAACCGCTGCGACCAGCCTACGAGCTGCCATCGCGACTCAGTTCCTGGCCCCTGGGCTGGGCACGGCCGGTGCCTGCATCACGTGCTCCTCCATCCACCTGAGGAAGCGCTCCCGGTCGCGGCTGATCTCGTCCCACTGCCGGTAGAAGCGGTTGTCCCGGCTGGAGTAGCCGGCGGCGTACGAGGGGTGGGCGCCACCGGGGGCGACCGCCACCGCGGTCACCGTCCAAGAGGGCAGGACAACTGCGCCGGCGCCGCGGGGCGCCAGCTCCTCGACGATCTCCTCGACCGTGACCAGCGACCGCGCCGAGGCCAGCACCACTTCCTTCTGTACGCCGTGGACGCCCCAGAGCAGAACGTTCCCCTGGCGGTCGGCCTGCTGCGCGTGGATGATCGCCACGTCCGGGTGCAGGGCGGCCACCGCGGCCAAGCGCTGGCCGGTGAACGGACAAATGATGGGCGCCACCGTCTTCAGGTGGGGCAGCAAGTCGGTGCCCTCGTAGCCGCGCAGGACCGTGAAAGGAAGCCCGGTGGCCCCGGCGACGTAGCGGTTGGTCAGGCCAGCGTGACTGTGCTCTTCAATCTCCAGCGGGTGCGGCCAACCGTGCTCCACCGCGTCTTTGAAGCGGTGCAACGAACCTACCCCGGGGTTGCCTCCCCAAGAGAACACCATCTTGTCGGCACAGCCCATCCCGATCAGCTGGTCGTAGATGAGGTCGGGGGTCAGTCGGATCAAGGTGAGGTGCCGCCGTTTCTGGCGGATGACCTCCTGGCCGGCCGCGAAGGGGATCAGATGGCTGAACCCCTCCATGGCCACGCTGTCGCCGTCATGGACCAGGTCTGCCACCGCCTGGGTCAGGGTCATCAGTTCAGCCAAGCCAGCTGCCCCGAAGCCCGGGCCAGACGGGATCGCTGTGGATGCCACCGCCGTCCGCGGTCTCGGAACCCACGTCTGCTCGGCAGTCATCCTGAAGCCGCCCGGGGCCTGACCAGAGCATCCGGGTTGACCCGACCCGAGAGCCCGGAGTTTCTCCCTCGGCATACGCGGAGCGCACCCATGGTCTGACCACGTCGAACATGCCCGCGCCGTCCAAAACCGAGATCGAGGCCGACTCGGGAATATCGGCCCCCAGCCGCTCTAGGTGCGGCTGCGCGGCTTCCGGGAGCCCCAATGCCGAAAGGTAGGCATAGCCCAACTCCAGCACCCTGGGGCGGAGCGAGCAGACCCGGCCGTCGGTTGGCGCCAAGCCCAGCTGAACTAGGTTCAACAATAAGCGCCGCGCCGCGGCCCGGGTGAGCCCACTTGCCTTGGCGACCTCGCTCAAGGTGAGCTGGGGCAGATCAGAGCTGGCGCCGGAATCGGCCAACGTGGGGCAACTCCTCCTGAACTGGTTGGCCAGACTAGGATCTGACCCTAGCATTCGGTCCGCGGGGCCGTTTCCGACCCTGCCCTGCGGGTTCTGGGCAGGCGTATCATCCAGCCGGCCCGGTGGCCAATGGGAGGGCGTCCATGGCAAACGATATCGACGGCTACGGGTTTGCGGCCCAGGGCCGGAATGTAGGTCGGCTCACCGCTGACATTCGCGAACTGGACAGCGTCGGCATTGAGCGAATCGCCCGAGGGTGGGACCGCCACGTGGGCGAGGCCCAGATGGACGAATTCAGGGCGGCCGAGCAGGCGGCGTCGGAGGTGATCGAGAGTAGCGACCTGGTCCCCCGCTGGCATGAGGTGAGGGAATCGCTGCTCAGCCTCACCGAGGGGAAGTCGGCGCTGGTCAGCTGGAAAGCTGAGCACGGCGAGCTGGGGGCCAAGGCCGAACGAGCGGCGCTGGCGGCGGCGCTGGGACTGGTCGCTGGAGCTGAATCCGACCACCCCGAGCTGGAAATCCTGCTCCGCCCCATGGCCGAGGCGCTGCCCTGGCTCCTGATCGACGAGGAATCGGCTCCCGTCGGCGCCTAGCCATGGCTGAGTACCGCCCGGCCTAGCCGTCCCTGAGACCATGGCGGGCTGGAACGATCTCAGAGCCGCGCTCAACGAGCTTCGGAGCGACCCGCGCAGTCCCCTCGCGGGGTTTCCCAACCCGCGGTCCGACGGTCTCCTGCCGCCCTACCAGGTTGGGCTGCAAGCATGGGCGACTGATATCGCCGCCGATTTGCACCATCGGTTTGGGACCCAGCTGGAGCTGACCGTCGGCTTTCTGAGCTACCCGGATCGGCGTAACTTGCAACCGGTCTGGGCCTTCTCTCAACTCCTCGCCCCCAGCGACCCCCTCGAGCTAGGCGCTTCCCTGGACAGTCCCCTCGTCGTTCCATCCGGTCATGCGCTCCACAGCACGGTGAGGATTCACAACCCCACCGTGCGGGATGTCACCCTCCACACCAACGGCAATCTAACCGCCGTGATCGTCGACCCTGAAGGAGGAGAAACCGTGGGCGGCTTCTCCGGCCTCCAGCCTATGCCGGGGGTGGAATTCGAGATAGCCTCCGGCGCCTCCGCGCTGGTGCCTTTGCTGGTGGGGACCGCCAGTCTGATACCGCATCTAGGCTTCGCGATTCCGACTGGACTTTGGGCCTTTCGTGCCCCGCTCGCTCTGCAAGATGGGCGTTCCCTGTGGACCCCACCCTTGGACATAACGGTGACCGCCTAGTGGTGTGTCGCGGATTTGGTGATCCGGTCGAGGGTGGCTGGTCTGCGGGCGACTTTGTCGAGGATCTCGTCGGCGGGTCTGGTCCAGACGAAGGGCTCGGGTCTGTGGACAGCTTGAAGGTCTCCACCTCCACGGCCGGATCCGCCGTGCCTGCCATATCCGGACCACAGCGTCCTTCCCGATCCGGTACCGTGCCGCCATCGACCCTGTCGACCAGCACGCAGAGCCGTCCTCGGGCACCGGGTGCAACGTACCATGCACGATCGATTCCACAACATCGTCGCAGAGCACAGCAGGGCGGCTACGCCCCGCCCGGATGCGCCCCACCGCAGCGGTTCCCTCCGCGGCGAACTGGATACGCCACCGACGGACAGACTTCGGCGTGGACGCGCACCGACGAGCGATCTCGGCGTTCGAAACACCGTTCGTGGCCCACAACAACGCCTGGGCCCGGCGCACCTCCCGAGCCGGCGCCATGTGCGAACGAGCCAGCCGCTCCAGCTCGGCCCGCTGTCCAGCCGTCATCTCCAAAGCCTCAGCCGGAGCCACCATCCCACCCACACTAAGACAGATCGCCATTTAAGGACAAATCGCCCGGGGTACTCCATCGGCGGTACTCTTGCGAAATGCAACCCCTTCGGTACTCCATCAACGTCACATTGGACGGGTGCTGCGATCATCGTGCAATCCCCGCGGACGAAGACTTGCATCGTCACGCGGTCTCGAACCTCAACCAGGCCGATGCCCTTCTCTTTGGCCGGGTGACTTACGAAATGATGGAATCAGCGTGGCGGCCGCAGGGGCCGACGGGAGCGAGACCTAATTGGATGGAACCGTTCGCCCAGACGATCAACGCGGCAAAGAAGTACGTCGTGTCGAGCACCCTGGAGCAGGTCGATTGGAACGCGGAGCTCGTGCGCGGGAATCTGGGCAAGGCCGTTCAGCATCTCAAGCGGGAGTCGGGCAAGGGACTGTTCGTGGGAGGTGTGAAGCTCCCGCTGGCGTTGACGGAGCTGGGCTTGATCGATGAGTACGAGTTCGTGGTGCATCCCAGGCTCGCGGGCCACGGGCCGACGTTGTTCGCGGGGCTATCGAAGCATGTCGACTTGAAGCTCGTGAGCCGGCTGGAGTTCGGCTCGGGGGCAGTGGCGATGCGGTACGAGCCGAGAAGGTAGCCATCGGGCTGGCTAGCCCGAGACGGCCGCATCATGGAGCCCTGGTTCGCGGCTCGTGCGCCCCCCACCGCAGCGGTTCCCTCCGCGGCGGTCCTGAGGCGACCAAGGCAATCACCGCCAGCGGGCAGCGCATCGTTCGGGCCGTTCGGCAGATCCTTGATTCCGAATCCGCGAACGAGGAGGTGGCGGCGTGAGTACGCTGTCCCTCCCTTCCGTATCAGTCGTCTCCAGTCGCCATGGCTGGGACTCAACAACGCGGGACTCTATGAACCCCGGGTCGTTTCAGAGTGAACCGATTAGTCTTGTGGCTTCTCGCCACGCGTCTCGGGCGTGATGGTGACGCCGACCAGCAGTCCCTCCGGGCTGAGGAGGCGCGTCACCACCTGACCCCACGGTTCGGTTCGGTTGTGCACGAGCAAGCGAAAGCCGCGCTCCTCAAGCTCGCGCGTGGCAGCCTCAATGTCGTCGACGTCGAACTCCAGCCAGGCCTGGGGGACCGCCACGTCTGTCGGCCACTGATTCGTCCCGAAGCAGGATTCGGCCGCTTGGGCGAGCGGCCAGACAGCGAAGGCCTTCGCCCCCTCCACCTGTTCGGTGTGTAGATAATCGCCTTCCTCTACCTTGAACGTGATGCCGAGCGCGTCGCTATACAGCCGCCGCGAGTCGTCGATATCGGTGGCGATGGGTCCGAATCCCGCGATGAACAGAACCTTCACGCCTCCTCCTATAACCTGCTCACTCGCCAGGGCAATTAGTCCCGAAATAGTAACCGGATTTCGTGCTGCAGCCGTCATCTCCAAAGCCCCAGCCGCAGCCACCATCCCATCCACACTACGACAGATCGCCACTTGAGCGAAACACTACTAGCCACCACAAATCCCGGCCCGGCCAGGCATGGTCTGAGCCTCCCGGGCGAGGTCTGGCCGCTGGGTTCTCTCGGTCACTCCAGCTGTAGGCGGAGTCCAGCCCTCCCGCCCTCCCGTTCTGGGTCGCGCCGACCCGGACCGGCTTGGTGGTCCGACTATTTCGCGGCCGCCGGTTGGAAGATCTGCCACATCGACGAGTAAGTGCCCGAGCCGGCCAGGAGTGCGTCGTGGGTGCCGTCCTCGATGATCTGTCCGTTCGCGAGGATGACGATCCGGTCGGCCGTGCGCGCAGTCTGCAACCGGTGGGCGATCAGAATGGTGGTCCTGCCGCTGGCCAGCCGCGTCATCGCCGCCCCCACCCGGGCCTCCGTGGCCAAGTCCAAGTTGGAGGTGGCCTCGTCCAGCACCAGGATTTTTGGTTCGATCAGCTGGGCTCTGGCCAGGGCGATTAGCTGGCGCTGGCCGGTGGAGAGGGATCGACCTCGCTCCAGCAATTCATGGTGATAGCCACCCGATAGCTCGCCAATGAAATAGTCGGCGCCAACCGCACGTGCGGCCGCTTCCACCTCCATGTCAGACGCCTCGGGCCGCCCGTAGGCGATGTTGTCCCGGATGGTGCCTGAGAACAGAAACGGTTCCTGGGGAACGTAGCCCAGTCGGCGCCGGTAGTCGCTCGGCTCAAAAGAGCGCAGGTCCTGGCCGTCCACTGTGACCCGGCCCACTTGGGGGTCGTAGAAGCGGACGATCAGCTTGGCCAAAGTTGACTTGCCGGCTCCCGTCTCGCCCACCAGGGCCACCGTCTGGCCGGCTGGAATCTCCAGGTCGATCCCCCGGAGCGCTGCCTGATCGTCGGTGGTAGAGAGCGCTGCGGGTCGCCCCGGGTCCTCTTTGGTCGGGTACTGGAAATGGACACCTTGCAGGCTGAGGGCGCCCCGGCGGATGTCGGCGCGAATCGGATTTTGGGGTGAGGGGGTGAGGCTTTGGCGGGCCATGAGCTCTCGGATGCGCCGCATCGAGGCACCGGCCTGCTGCCAGGAGTCGAAGACCTGGGACAGCTGCTGGATGGGGGAGAAGAACATGTCGATGTACAGGAGGAAGGCGATCAAGGCGCCGCTGCTGAGTTGGCCGTTGGCGATCAGGTAGCCGCCGAAACCCAAGATGACGGCGTCAGCGGCGTCCGAGAGGAATTGGACGAAGGGGAAGTACACCGACACCAGCCGCTGGGCCGAGAGCCGGGCGTCCAGGTAGCGGCGCCCCAACTGGTGGAACTCGGTCTGACTCAGCTGCTCATGGCCGAAGGCCTGCGCTTCCCGGACGCCGGCCAGGCTCTCCTGAAAGTCGGCATTGACAATGGCGATCCGCTCCCGGGCGCGGTCGTAGATCTTCGCGGCTCGTCTCCGAAAGACGCTGGTCGCGATGCCCAGGGGAACAATGACCACGAGGCTCGCCGCCGCCAGCTTCCAGTTGATGAAAAAGAGCGCTACCCCGACACCAACGAAGGTGCATACGCTGACCACCGCGGTGATTAGACCGCTCTCCAGCAGAGACTCCAGGGAGTCCACGTCGGTGGTCATCCGGGTCATGATCCGGCCCGCCATCTCGCGCTCGTAGTAGTCAATGGAAAGCCGTTGCAGCTGGGCAAAGATCTTGATCCGCAGGGCGAGCATGAGCCGCTCCGCGGTCCTTCCGGTGATGAACGTCTCGGCAATCGAATCGACCAGATCAGCCAGCGTGATCACCAGGAAAATAGCGGTCGAAATGAGGATGACCGCCATTGAACCGGCCACCACTCCCTGGTCAATGCCCCGCTCGATCAGCAGCGGTCCTGCCAGGCTGGCTAGCGCATCCAGGATCACCAGAATCAGGCCCACGCCCAAAGGCCGCTTGTAGGACCTGATGAAGCCCCACAACGAGAAGCCTTGGTCGGGCTGCGATTCAACGTCGACGTCGAGTCGAGCCTCGTCGCGGATGGGACGAAGGGCGGCTACCCGGGCCAGCAATTCTGGAGTCGGCGCCAGGTTGCTCCGCCAACCGTGTCCGCCGCCGCCGCCGCCCAGGCCCGGGCCCAGCGTGGCCGCCGCCATTCCCCCCCGGGAGCCGAGGGGGCGGAGACCGCCGGTGCGCACCGCGCTGCTCGAGCCTCGCCAGGGGGAGGGGGCGACTACGGTTGGGATTGCTGCGTCCACCAGGCCGGCTGTCAGCGCCCCCGGCTCGCCCTCCGGCCCCGCCAGCAGCAGGCGGTAGAGCGCGCAGCGCTCCATCAACTCGTCATGCGTGCCCTGGTCGACGACGGCGCCCTTGTCAACCACCACGATCCGGTCCGCGAGGCCCAGGGTCGACTGCCGGTGGGCCACCAAAAGTGTCGTGCGCCCGTGCATGACTTGCCGCAGTCCCTGGTGGATGGCCTCCTCGACCTTGGAGTCGACCGAGCTGGTGGCGTCGTCGAGGATGAGCACCCGAGGATCGGTCAGCAGAGCCCGGGCCAGAGCCACTCGCTGGCGCTGGCCCCCCGAGAGGCTGAGGCCGCGCTCGCCGACCACGGTGTCGTAGCCCGCGGGCAGCTTGAGGATGAACTCGTGTGCCTGCGCCACCTGGGCGGCCTCCTCCACTTCGTCTTGAGAGGCATCGGGCCGGCCGTAAGCGATGTTCTGGCGGATGCTCGCGGAGAAGAGGAAGCTTTCCTCGAAGGCAACGCCGATCTGGCCCCGCAGCGAGCGCAGGGAAACGTCCCGGATGTCATGCCCGTCGAACAGCACGGCCCCCTGGTCGATGTCATAGAAGCGCGGAATCAGCGCCGCCACGCTGGACTTTCCGGCCCCCGACGGACCCACCAGGGCGACCGTCTCGCCCGCGGCCACGGTCAAGTCGAAACCACGTAGCACCGGAGTTTCCGACCGGTAGCCGAACCCGACCTGGTGGAACCGGATCTCCCCGTCGATCCGAGGCAGATCGATCGCCCCGGGCGCATCCTGGATCGCGGGCCGCGAGTCCAGCAGGTCAAAGATTCGCTCCATGCCGGCCCGCGCCTGCTGGGCGATGGTGAGCATCCCGGCCAACATCCTGGCGGGCGACATCATCGAGGTCAGATAGGTGGAGAACGCCAGGAATGTACCGAGGGTGATCTGGTGGTGCAGGGCCAGCCACCCACCCAGGCCGAGCACGGCCACCTGGCCCAGGGTGGGCAGGGCCTGCAGCACCGGCTGGTAGCGGGCCTGCAGCCGCACTGCCCGCATGCGCGAGCCATAGAGTCGCTGGGCGGAGTTGGCCAGCCGCTGCAGCTCTCGGCGCTCCTGTCCGAAGGCCTTGACGATGCGCACGCCGTTGACGTCTTCGTCGACGATCTGAGCGACCTCGCCCTCTTTCTGCTGACCGTCCCAGGTGGCCGGGAAGATCTGCGAGCGCATTCGGTAGGAGACCACCAGCAAGGCTGGTGCCACGATCAGGCTGACTATCGCCAGCAGCGGCGAGAGCACCACCATGATCACCAAGGAGGCCACGAGCAGCAGCACGTTGCCGCTCACGTTGGGGAAGAAGGAGAGCAAGCCCTGCACCAAAGTCGAGTCCGAGTTGGCTCGAGAAACCAGCTGGCCGGTGGGCATGCGGTCGTGGCTCGCGAAGTCCAGCTCCATCAGCCGGTCGTACATGGCGTTACGCAGGTCGTACTGCACGTCCAGTGCCACCCGCCCCCCCTGGTAGCGACGCAGGTGGGCGGCAAGGAAGATGAGCACCCCGATCCCGACCAGCGCCCCCAGCCAGGGGGCCATCGGGGAGCGGTGGTGGAGGATCACGTTGTCCAGAATCTGGCGGGCGATGAGGGGGGCGGCAGCCTGGCAGGCACTGCCCACCACTGCCGCGCTCAGGGAGATCGTGATGGCCCGACGGTGGGGGCGGAGGTAGGGCAGCAGGCGTCGGATCCAGCCCGCCGGCCGAACCTTCCGGAAGGCCAACCTCACGAGCGCGAGCCGGGCATCTGGCTGCGCTCTGACGCCTTGGCATCGCGATCTGCCTGCCGCCAGTCGAGGGCGGTCGACAAATTCCGGAGGGCGGCGAGCGTCCCAGCTGGGTCGGAGGTGCGGCCGAGCAGGTCGGCCAGCTCGGCAGACATCGCTGACTCGGCGGCCGCCACGACCGCTTTCCCCTGCGCGGTGATCTCCAGCTGGGTGGCCCGTCGGTCGGGATCCGACCCGGAGCGGACTAGCAACCCGCGGGCCACCAGCGATTCGACCGCCGCGCTGATCGCCGGCTTGCCCAGAGCTAGTCGTCCGGCCAACCGGGACGCCCGGCCGTTGCCGGCAGCCACCATGACCAATACGCGGTAGTGGGGGAGGCCGAGATCGCCAGAGGCCCGTTCCAGGATGCGGGCGACCCGCGTCAACGCCTCGACCGCTGGTCCCAGCTCGTGCCGAACCGGACCGGTCCCTTTTGCCGCTGGACGAATCATGCCTAAATTCTAAGTCAATGGTTCAAGCATCGAACTAATCCCCGCCGAATGCGGGGCTCAGCTTTCCCGCCGCTACCGGGGCTCGGGACTGTGCGGGCGATCTAAACTCCCTCCTAAATTGGGGTCGGGAGGATCGGGGCCGACCCCGGACAGCAGTTGGCACATGCTTCAGCCGGCGCTGGGTGAGGCGGTACCCCCGGTCCTGAGGCGATTCAGCCAACCAGCAGTCGGCGCCAAATTGTGAGACCGACCGGGTGACTTCGGCTGCGCGGCCTTCCCCCCCGGGCCAGTGCTTAGGGCTGGTCGGCACCTCCGATGGCCTACCGTTCCAGATGATGATTCCAGCGGCCCGATCCCGTGCAGTTCCAGATGCCTGAGGTCAGTTACCCGTCTCGGGAAGGCTCGGTGCCTGGCTATCTGGCGGTGCCATCAGGCGAGGGTCCCTGGCCGGGGGTGATCGTGATCATGGATGCCTTCGGCCTGAGCCGCGACTTGCGCCAGCAATGCGAACGGCTGGCCGGTCACGGCTGGCCGGTCACGGCTACCTGGCTCTGGCCCCTGACCTGTACTCGTGGGGTTCCAGGATCACCTGCATCCGGGCGACATTTACCGCCCTTCGCCGCGGCAGCGGCAGAGCCTTCGAGGACATTGATGCGGCGCGGGCCTGGCTCACAAACCGGCAGGACTGCACCGACAGGGTGGGCGTGATCGGCTTCTGCATGGGCGGCGGGTTTGCTCTCCTGGCCGCTCCCCGGTACGCGTTTGCCGTGTCCAGCGTCAACTACGGTCAGGTGCCTAAGGACGCTGATCGGGTGCTCCAGGGGAGTTGTCCGATCGTGGCTAGCTATGGTGGCCGGGATCGCACTCTCAGAGGACACGCGCAGCGTCTCGAGGGCGCTCTGCAGCGACTAGCGGTGGAGCACGATGTCACCGAGTATCCCCGCGCTGGCCACGGGTTCATGAACCAGCATGGCGGAATCCTAGGGGCGATGATTCGCGTTCTAGGTGTGGGCTACGAGGTGGAGTCGGCCGACGATTCTTGGCGCCGGATCCTCTTGTTCTTCGAGCAACACCTAAGGACTGACTCGCAAGGAGCGGCGCCCTCTCGGTCAGGGCGCTAGGTCGAACCGGGCGCCTGGCTCTGCCGACGCCATCGAGTCAGATTTGCGTCTTCCGGCTGCCTGTCGCAGGGGATCCTCGACGGGCACGGTCGATCACGTGCGCCAGCTGGGTGGATGGTCAGGGCTATTCGGCGGCGCTCCATCGACTTACGCGTCGCTGGGTTCAAGTTCCCCGGGCGGGTTGGCCACGGCGCGCGGGGCGCGCAGCGTCCGGCGCAGGGGGACCTCCTTCAGCAGCCAGGTGATGGCGAAGGCGAGTACGGCGAACGGGACGGCCCACAGAAACACGGGGTGCAAGGAGGCCGTGACCGCCTGGATGTAGCCGGAGTGGACGGCCGGGGGGAGCTTGGCCAGGGCGGCGGGGCTGGCCCCAGCCGCTCCGTTGAAGCCGCGAGGCAGCCGCGTTCCTGCCAGGTAGTGAGCGAGATTGCCGGTGAGCACGTTGGCGAAGATGGCGCCGAAGATCGCGGTCCCGAACGAGCCCCCGATCGAGCGGAAGAATGTGGCCCCCGAGGTGGCGACGCCCAGTTCACTGTGCGGGACCGCGTTCTGCACGGCGATGACCAGAACTTGCATGACGCAGCCTAGACCCAGCCCGAGCACGACCATAAAGAGGGAAATGGTCAATGTGCCCGTGGTCACCCCCAGCAGCGAGAACAGGTAGAGGCCGACGGTCATGACGGCGGTGCCCACGATCGGGAAGATCTTGTACCGACCCCAGCGGCTGATCAGAAAGCCTGAACCGATGGAGGTTACGAGCAGCCCAGCCATGAGAGGCAACAGTTCCAGGCCCGAGCCGGTCGGGCTGGCCCCCTGGACGACTTGCAGGTAGGTCGGCAGGTAGGTGATGGCCCCGAACATGGAGAATCCGACGATGAAGCCGATGGCGCTGGTGGCGGAGAACACTCGGTTGCGAAACAGGTGTAGCGGCAGAATCGGCTCAGCGGCGCGCCGCTCCACTAGCACGAAGCTGGCCAGCAGAACGACTCCGATGACTGCCAGGCTCAAGATCGGCTCTGAGCCCCACGGGTAGGTGGTACCGCCCAGGGTGGTCAGCAGGACCAAGCAGGTCACGCCGCCCGCCAGCAACACGGCGCCAAGGTAGTCGATGACGTGCTGTACGCGCCGCAACGCGCTGGGCAGAGCGCCGGTGGTCACGACCAAGGCCACCGCGCCCACTGGTAGGTTGATATAGAAGATCCAGTGCCACGAGAGGTTCTGGACGAAGAAGCCGCCGAGTAGCGGCCCGGCCACGCTCGACAGACCGAAGACAGCGCCGAAGATGCCCTGGTACTTCCCGCGATCGCGCGGGGGCACCACGTCGCCGATGATGGCCTGGGCGCCCACCATCAGCCCGCCCGCACCCAAGCCCTGCAGGCCCCGGAACGCGATGAGTTCGAACATCGACGAACTCAGTCCGGAGAGGGCCGAGCCCATCAGGAAGATGACGATGGCCGCTTGGAAGAAGACCTTCCGGCCATACATGTCGCCGAGCTTGCCCCAGAGGGGTGTCGACACCGTGGCCGCCAGCAGATACCCAGTCACCACCCAGGAGAGATGAGACAGCCCGTGCAGATCCCCGGCGATGGTCGGCAGCGCCGTGGCCACGATGGTCTGGTCCAGGGCGGCCAAGAGCATGCCCAGCATCAGCGCTCCGATGACCAGGAGCACCCGCTGGTGGCTCAAGATTGGTTCGTCGGCGGGGTAAATGGGGCCCACCGCCTCGCGCGCGGCGGGCGCATCTCCGCTCCGCATGCCTAGGCGTCCCTCCGGTGGAGAAGGTAACCAGCGCCGATCAGGGCGACTGCCGCGTAGGCGTAGAAGACCGCGAAACCGGCCCACGGCGAGAGCATGTGAGCTTGGGTCTGCACGTGGAAGATCGCTTGACCCGCATTGCTAGGCAGGTACTTGTCCACCGTATTCTGCCAAGAGGTCGGGAGCGCCGCCGCGATCCCCGGGAGCACCAGCACCAGACCCACGACGGCGGCGATGGCGCCTGCGGTGCTTCTCAGCAAAGCGCCGAAGCCCAGCGAGAGCAACCCCAGCACTGCCAGATAGAGCCCCGCTCCCACCACGGCACGGAAGACTCCCGGACTGCCAATGGTGGTTTCGAGATGGTGTCCACTGAGCACGGCCTGTCCAAGGAAGAAGGCAGCAAAGGAGGAGGCGACACCGACCACCAATGTGGTCGCGGTGAACACCAGAGCCTTGGCCGCGAAGAGAGTGCGGCGCTGCGGCACTGCCGTCAAGGTAGTTCGGATCAGCCCGGAGCTGTACTCATTGGTAATCACCAAGACCCCCAGCACGGCGATGGCGAGCTGCGCCAGCATGATGCCGCTGAGGCTATAACTGGTTGGGTTGAAGACCACCCGGTGGAAGGGGGGTGGTTTCCCGTAGCGGGACACGTAGATGGCGCAGAACAGGGCTCCCAGGCCGATGGTGGCGACCGCAGCCACCAGCAGGGTCCAGTAGGTCGACGGTACGGAGCGAAGCTTGGTCCATTCCGACCGGAGCAGGTCGCTGAGCAGGCTCCAGCCCCCTCGGTCGCGGGACGAGAGGCCCGTGGCCGTCGGGGTGGTGCCGGTCATTTCGGATCTCCCAGGGTGACGGGGGTCGCTGACTCGTTGGCGGTGCTCCGGTAGTCCACCGCGGTCTCCGTCAGATCCATGAAGGCCTCCTCCAGGGACGCCTTCTGAAGGGAGAGTTCGTGCAGGACTATCCCCTGCGCGGCACAAAGTTCGCCAATCGCCTCACAGTCGATTCCGCTGATGTCCGCGGCTCCGTCCAGCCCAGGGGTGACCGTGGCTCCCTTCGCTGTTAGCAGTCGGGTCAGCGTGGCTAGCTGGGGTGAGCGCACCCGGACATAGCCGTGGGCGTTGGCCCCGATCACCTGCGCTAACGGGGCATCGGCGAGCAGACGTCCTTGCCCGATCACGATTAGGTGGTCGGCCGTGAGCGCCATCTCGGTCATCAGATGGCTGGACACGAACACGGTCCGGCCCTCTGCGGCCAGCGATCGCGCCAGCTTGCGAAACCAGACGATTCCTTCCGGGTCCAGCCCGTTCACGGGCTCGTCGAAGAGCAGGGTTCCCGGATCGCCGAGGAGGGCGGCGGCGATCCCGATGCGCTGGCTCATTCCCAGCGAGAAGACGCCCATCCGCTGGTGGGCTACCGACGACATCCCCACTAGCTCCAAGACGGCGTCTACTCGGTCCTTGGGTAGCCCATTGCTCTGGGCCAAACCCAATAGATGGTTGTACGCGCTGCGGCTGGGGTGGAAGGCGCCGGCGTCGAGCAGAGCACCCACTTGACGGAGAGGCTCACGCAACGTGGAGTAGGAGCCGCCGTTCACCGTAACCGTGCCCGAGCTCGGCGCATCGAGGCCGAGCACGAGGCGGAGGGTGGTCGACTTCCCCGCCCCGTTGGGGCCGAGGAAACCGGTCACCCGGCCGGGCTTAACGTCGAACGTTAGCCCGTCGACAGCCAGCTTCCCGACGTAGCGTTTGCTCAGCTTCCGTGCTTGAATCATGCGATTTCCTGGTTGCCGCTAGGTGTGGGTGCTGGCTGGGGCGCCCCGTTGCAACTGCCAGCTGCCGGCCGCCCCGGGGCCGTAAGGCGCCGATCCGATCCCTTGGCCGCATCGGGTGCCGGGAGCCCGGCGGCGACTTGGGCAAAGGCAGCGTCGAGCATTTCGGTCAGCGGCCGGCCGCCTGGGGAGCTACGCCAGGCGGCCAATACCGCCCGGAACGCGCCCATAGCCACGCCCGTCGTCAGAGCCGGGTAAAGGTCGCGGTCCGGATCAGTGCCCGTGCGGCAGGCGATCACTTCCATCAGGGCTCGCTCGTAGGCGGCGAAGGAAGCCATCAATCGCGGAAGCAAAGCCGGGGAGGCGCGCACGACCTCCATGTGGAGGGGCCACTCCTCGCTCCGTTCCACCATGGTCAACGCCAGCTCAGCCAGCACCGCGTGCAGAGCCGTCAGCGGCGGCTCCTCTGCCGGCCGCGCGGCCAGGGCCTCGCGCAGCTCGTCCACCCTCTCGGGGTCGAGGCCGACGATCGCGTCTTCCTTGGACGGGAAGTGGTTAAAGAAGGTACGGACTGAAACATCGGCCGCCTCCGCGATGTCCTCGACAGTCACTTGGTGCAGACCCCTCTTGGCCACCAGCCGCAGAGCCGCCGAGCGCAAGGCCCGGTGGGTTTCCAGCTTCTTGCGGTCGCGCCGGCCTAGTTCAGGGGAGATCATCGGCGCAGTTTAGCACGTATCTGCACGATCTGCAAGTTTTCACAATGTGCACCGAGGTGCTCGAGAGCGACCAAGTTCAGAGCCTTTCCGCTGTCGAACCGAACCTCGGGCCTGCTGGGGCGGCTCCGCTGCGCCTTCCCCTGCTCCCCTCAGTGGTTGCGCACCGTTGACCGCACCGCGTCCGAGCGTTCTGATTCAGCGGATGGCCGGGCCGACTCCCAGCGGGCGCTTGGGTGGGTGGAGGCCAGCCGCCCTAATCGAGCGGCTGGAGCGACGGAGGCTCAACTCGCGAGGGCTGCGTCCTAACTTCTGCTGGCGGCCGCTGGACCCCGGGCGCCCCAGGGCCACCGATTCCCGCGCCACCGTGGACCGGCCAGGGCCAGCAGGACTAGCGGGCAGAGCGCCGCCGCGCTCAGGACATACCACGGCCAGGGGCCCATAACCAGGAGGGGACTCCAACTGGCTGGGGGCTGGCGCAAGAAAAGGTAGTCTCCGCCGGTGGCGAGATTGGCGACCCCGGCCACAAACGCGAGCAGCCCGGTTCCGGCCCACGCTCGCAGTATCGATCGCCACCCCAGCCGCAAACTCCCAGTGGCGGCCAGGCCGGTGGCGGCCACCAGCAGGCTGCCATGGTTGGCGTAGAAGGCGAAGTAGAGAGGAGAGGGGCTCACCGCTCCGATGGCGGGGAAGGCCAGCCCCAGGAGGCCCGCGCACGCTCCCCAGTAGTAGGCAAGTTCCGTCCAGATCGAGACCGTTGCCCGGCAGAGCGCCACGATCAGCACGACGGTGCCGACATCCGACAGCTGCAAGGGGAGAGTCTGGGCTGGCGACCAGGTCCGGGTGACGACCGGCCACAGCAGTTCGACCCCCTCGCTGCCAGCCAGAACCAGGATGAAAAAGCAGCGCAGGAGCAGAGGGACCCCGCCCAGCCGCCGTACCAGCCAAGCCGTCGCCAGGGCCGCGAACAGGCTGACAACCAGGGGGCTCAGACCTAGGGCGATCATGGTGACCTCAGGTCGGTCTTGCGAAGTGGTCGGCTACAGCCTAATTCTGCCGAGGTGAGTGGTGGCGCTACGACCAACCGCCCCACGAGGCCTCAAGTTCCGATCAGACCAACGGTCACGCCCCGTTGGTGACTGCTTCCGCCCAGGTGAATTGATAGCTGACCGAGGTGGTCGGCACCAAGACCCACTCCAGAGTGCAGGCATTGAGTACGTTGGTGTAGCTCTCGGGCACGCAGGCGGTACCGCCGACCCAGGTGTACCCGGGAGGAGCGGCCATCTCGCCGCCGGTGGTGTCGAGGAGGATGTCGTCCCGATGCACCCAGCAGCCCGAGCTGCCACTGGTGGGACAGTCGATATTGAAGGAGCCGGGGCCATCGTTGTACATCCAATCGAATATCCCACCCAGAGCCCCGTAGTCCTCCGCCAAGTTGCTTGCGTAGGCGATCGAGCCGGGCACATTGAACCCGTCCGGATCCGAGTTGTTCTGGGCACCCTCGGTGGCGCTTTGGGTGGCGGCCGCGGTCAGCCCCGCAATGGCGGGAAGCCCCCGGCTCACCCTCTCCTCATCGGCCACGACGAATTCTTGCTCGGCTTCGCTCAGACCCAAGAGATAGGACACCCCAGCCAAGGGCGCCAAACCCTCACCGGAACGCGCTGCGTCAATTGCGGTGATCTCTGCCTCGCCGCAGGCATTCGATGAGTAGCCGGAGAGGTAGCAGGTCGATATAAAAGTGTCGGGCAGGTTGGCGGCGGGATTGGTTGAGATCATGACCGTCGACCCACCGATGACCCCCTGGTAGATCCCCGCCTGGGAGCTTGCCCAAGTCATCAGTCGATAGGAGCCGTTGTCCCACGCGGTAGTACCGTATTGAAAGGATGAACTAGAGCTGGACGAGCCCGCCAGGCTCCACTCCGAAGAACCCGGCGCGAGATACCAATATGTGTACTGCACCGTATCTCCCGAGGGACAGCTGGCCTGGTCCGTGACATCGACCGGTCCACCAATTACCGTTGGCGCGGCCGAGCTCAGCGCGACCGATGAGCACGGCGCTACGGCCGGAGCATTATTCTCGCTGACGGGCACGAAATATCCGAATACGTCGATCACCGCATCCGCGGTGCCATCACTGTTGTACAAATAGACGTCCCCGGCGGAGTTCAAGGCGGCGATGTCCAGGTTGGCCACAGTTACGGTCGGCAGCCAGTTCAAGTCAGAAGTGGTGGGCGCCGTCTCCTCTGGCGTCAGGCTGTAGTCGCTGGCCGAAGTGGTATTTGTGCTGGTGAGATTGGCCACGATCGCCGTCGCCTGGTTGCTGATCCCGTCCACTCCGGCAAACTGCTCACCCATATAACTGGCAGCAGTCGGCTGGGCGCCATCAACTCTGGTGTCGAGGAACCGCGTCGGCGAGACGGGGTAGTACAGGCTCGCCGCAGGATCGGAAGAAGTCCCCGCTGTGAAGTACCCGCTGACGTCGACAATCACGTCGGCTTGTCCGAGGTCGTTGGCGAGAGTGATCTGCCCCAAGGAGCTGAGCGGGACGACTACACGATTGGCCACGGTGACTCCGGCGGCCCAGTTCAACGAGGAAGTGCCCGGATAGTTCTGAGCGTCAGGATAGACAGCGAGAAAGCCGATGGTGGTGGTGTTAGTTACGGTCACGTTCAACACTGCGGCAGAGACACCTTCGGTTGGGACTCCTCCCTCTCCTGCCACTTGAACGTTTAGAGCAGAGTTTGAGCCCAAGGTTTGCCCGGCGTAGGGGTACCCACTGCCAGTCCTGGTGTCGGTGATCCGCTGCGGATCCAGCGGCACGTAATCACCGCCCACGCCTCCGCTGGCCACGAAGTAGCCCTGCAGGTCGACAACCACGTCGGCCCTGCCATTACGGTTGTAGAACGTCAGTTTCCCATCTGTCCCCACCGGCACGATGGCGAGGTTGGCCACCGTGTCACCGGGTACCCAGTTGAGGTTGGAGGACCCCGGGAGGGCCTCTCCGGTCGGATAGACGGTCAGAAAACTGGGCGCCGTGGCTTCAGTGACCGTGACGTTGACGGCCACCGCGGTAGCATCAGAGGGGACCTCGCCGACTCCGGCGACCTGCAGGTTCAAGCTGGCATTGGCTCCCAAGGTTTCTCCGTTGGCGCGCGTGTCCAGCAGGCGCACCGGCGCCAGCGAGACATAGACATCACCCGCGGTAGCTGCCCGCACTGCCGGCGGCGCCAGGTTGGCCAGAGCGATGGCAACTACGGATAGCCCTAGTCCCGCCGCTGCTGCCCGCCCGCGGAAGCCTCTCATCGCTCCAGCCAACCAGACCCTTCCTCAATTCGACCTCGACGTCACGAGGTCGCAACTGGAAGGAGATGGGCGCGTCAGGCGGGGCGCAAGAACTCCCCGGACCAAGAAATTTGACTAACGGCGCCGCAACGATGCCCGACGAGTATTGGAGTCGGAGCCATCTGACCCCTAGCGAGCGACCCGGGTAGCTCTGGCAGTGGGAGCCGAAGGGAGCAAACGGCGTCCCTCCGTCTGTCTCACGGGCGGGGGCTGCAATGCATAAACGGGCGCGAGTAAGCGAGCATGAGTGATTAGCCAGAGTGAGCCTCTTGCTGATCGTATTCGTGCGCTTGTCAGCTAAGGCTCATTGGCTAGTCCAAACAACCGTTAACTTGACCGCGAGGCCCAATCTAGGCCCAACTCGTGCTGTCCGGAACCCAGCACCCACGGGTCGATCCAAGAAGTTGAAAAGTACCCCAGCAGCGGCGATCCAAGACGTACTCGCCGGCTCCAACTCCGACCTTCATGCAGGCAGCGCCTCGCCACTCATTCCCGACCCATTGTGGTATAGCGATGAAGCAACGTGGCTCCAGCCCATCGGTTCGGAAGCTGGCGCCTTTACCTCCCAAACTAAGCTGGGGGACTATCCCACATGTGCCATCCGCGAGTCATCAGGATCGGCCTTGGTGGTCTTCACCTTCTCGATGAGTAACAGTGAAACGGAAGGGCAAGGGTACTGGCTCAATACAGCACTCTTTCCCCGTCAGTTGGTGGTGACGCAAAACGGCAGGTGGCTCTGGACAGTGGCAGTGACCGTTCCTCTGCGCACGAATAAGAGGGGCCTGTCGATCGCTGGCGTGGCTTTTGGTCCCACGGCAGCGATCGCCGAAACCACGCTTGGGCAAACTCTGACTTTTGGGCCGTGATGAGTAGTAGGGCGCCGATCGACGGGAGTGACTGGTCTCCGTTCATGTGTCCAGGGCGGGTGAGAGCTGCGAAGACGCCCTGCCGAGTTCCGATGCTACACGAGTCGCGTGAGAGCTCTGGGTTGGCACATCATGTGCTTTGGCTTGTTGGGCAATTCGTTCGTCCGCGCCAGCAGGATCGGCGGACAAGGCGGGAGCGATATCGCACCGCTCCCGGTGAGGGTGTTGAGCGGTGGCAGGTGATGAGGCCGCCCCCCCTCGGCTCTTACGCCCTTACTGGAGCGAGAGCCTCCTCGTAGAATTCGATGCGAGGCTGACCGACAACGCCGGCCTGAGTCATCGCCTCCCGCAACTTGGGGCTCTCCATGCATGCCTTCGCATCGGACATCGAAGCGAAGCGATGAAGTACCAGCACGCTGTTGGAGTCGTCCTTAGCCTGGAAGACGCTCTCCTCAATCACGCCGAGTTCCTTCTGAACTCCCTCGAAGGACTCGTAAGCCTTCCGCCAGGTCGAGTAGTCGGCTACGCGGTGCAGAACTAGAACGGTTGCCAAAGCAACCTCCCTTTCGCCGAGACAATCCACCTGAATTACGGGTGTGACTGCAACCCAGCTGAGTCCACCATAGACGTTCCCTTTCCGACACGTCGCCGTTGATCTCTGCGCCCGCCTTATGTGCCAGAATTGGATGTTGTTTCGGAGCGCCCGGCTGAGTCGTGTTATACGATCTTGTCGCTAGGGCACATGTCGACTGGCAGACCAGACACTCAGCTTGCTGCGTGCCGGACCAATCGCACAGTCCATTCCGGCGGCATTTATGGCCCGTCATCCAGTGCATCGTGGGCGGTCGCAACCGTTCGTCAACTTTTATACGACCTGGTCCAATTTGCATCATTCACTTTGCAGTGAGGAGCACTTGGTTCGACACCATGCTACCTACGCGTCTCGCGGGAGCGGCAGAGAAGCGCCCCGGCAGCTGGCCGGAGCGCCTCTGGGGAGACCTGCAGTTGATCAGATCAACCGGCGACGCCTCGGGGGTTCACATAGGAGCGATTACGGTCGGTCAGAGGTCCCCGCTGCCAGGGGGTTCCCAGGAAGGGAAGCAACGCGAAGTCGACGCCGAGGTATCCGGCTACGCGCCAGGCGAGGATCAAGAGCAGTTCCAGGAATAGCAGCACCGGGTTGGTACTCACCGCGCCCGCCATCATGTAATTCATATTCATGAAGGCGCCGCTGAAGGCGGCGATGCCGGTAAACAGTCCCAGGATCAGGCCTAGCCCGCAGGCCAGCTCGCCAAAGGTGACGAGATAGGACCAGACCGCGACATGCGGCAGGACCACGTCCTTGAGCAGGGTCGCGTACCAGCCTTGTACGTTGGCGTGGGCACCGGTCGACTGCGTGATCGAGCCACCCACGAAGCCCTTCAGAGCTGTCCCCGCTCCCGTGCCGATCCAGCCCGGGCCCTGGATCTTCTCGATGGCGGCGCTGACCCACTGCCAGCCGACGTAGACCCGCACGATGAACCACACCCAGCTCAGCCGGGTGTCGGCAAACAGGAATCTGGCCAGCTTCGGCTCGGGAATCTGGGTTGCCGTTCCCGCTCGCCCGAATGCCTTGTTGAAAAACTCAGTCGCCATCTCAATCTCCTCTTCGGGCCTTGGTCCCGCTTACCAGTTGGCCGGTATCACCAACAGCTTCTATGGTCGGGCGAAAGGCTTCCGACCAGAAGGGTATTAGCCCTCACTACCCGGCGCGTGAAAACACGTACCAAGGGCGACTGGCTGAAGGCAGCCGAGATAGTCCGAGTGGCGAGAGGCAGCACCGGTACTTTCAAGTTGGCAAGACGCAGTAATTCCGTGCTTGGACAGTGGTAGGGCGCGGCGACGTGTGCACTGGGAAGTATCGGACCAGCGATCGCGGCGCGCGGGTCCCGACCGCCCCAGCGACTGGTGCTAGCCGGAACCCCCGTGGCCAGCGCCGATCTCCGGGCGGCGGGTCTTACTCACGCGGCGGTCGCGGTCACGGTGCCGGCCATTAAACCGGCTCGCCCCATCGGAGCACCATAGCCGATTAGCCCGGTGCCACATGGATCGAAGCACAACCAAGAGTAGTTGCCGGCCTTGGCAATGCGGATCTCGAAGGTAGTCCTCGTATTCGCCGCGATTGGGACATTGATTCCCAGACTTGGAATACTGAAGGTGTGTGAGACAACGCTCAAATTTATGGCGGTCATGCTTCGTGATTCGCTCTTGGCGGCATAGGGGTGAACGGCCTCGATCGGCACCACTTTCTCCACACCTCCCACCACCCCGGTGACCTTAGCGTGGGCACCCAGCGCCGCTGGAAGAGCGGTGGCACCGTCGCGGTTGGTCACCGAGATGGTCACGAGCTGCCCCGCTGGAAGAGAAAAACTTGAGGGTTCGAAGGCCGGCCAGTTCTTTTGGGGGCCGGCGTCAGTGACGATAGTGAGGGACATCTTGTGGACTCCTCCGGGCGTAGCTGCCATGACGCTGGCGGTCTGCAAGGAAGTGAAACCAGGAGCGCGAGCGACAAACAACCCAGCCAAGATCATCGCTGCGAGGACCAGGGTCCCGCAGGCCGCCCAAAGGATTCGGCTGCTCAGGTAATCGCTGCTGTCCGCAACTGCCGTCTGCTCGCTCATGGTTCTGTTCTCCGTTCCCCGGGTCGGGTGACCCGTAGGCGTTGCTGCCACGAATTGGCTCTGCGCGGCAAGCATCTGTTCCAGGACCATCGTGCCTTCCCTAGCCGTGGGGGACTAGGTGGGTATCCCGCGGATTGGAGCAGGTGGAATCGCCTATGTCGCCGATAACAGTGCTGTCAGGAGGAAACCGATCGCTGCCTCTTGCAGAAGAGGCGATCGGTCAGGGCCGGGCTTCCCGATGACCAGCCTGATCTCAGGGAGGAGCGTGATGGAGCCACACCCTCGCGGCCCTTGGCCACTCCCAGCCGCGAAACTGACCCATCGAGCGGCGACGCCTGCTCCAGGCAGCTGAGGCCCCTCTGAGCCCGGACGGCCCTGCCGAGCCCGCGAGCCCGTCTTGAGCCTGCCTCAAGTCACCGAGTCCTCAAGGCAGGACGCGCCGCTCCCCACAGGAGCGAGGCAACCCTTGCTAGTTCGGCAAGATTGAACTTGGAACCGACGCCAACACGACCGTGCCCACCCGGGGACGGGAACGAATCACCAAGTGGCCCCCGAGCGAACTCAAGCGCTCGCGCATCTCCAAGACCCCCGTTCGCATGACACGGGTTCCAGGAGTTCTGGCCAATCCGATCCCGTTGTCACGGATCGCTAGCGTTACGCGGGCACCTCGTCGGCGCAGGCGGATCTCGATTATGGTCGCGGCCGAGTGCTCCTCAGCATTCCGAAGCGCTGCTTGAGCCACCCGGAACAGCACCAGATCAGCGCCAGGCAGCTCGATCCGGCCGACATCGCCCGGGTCAGCGTAGGTGGGGATACCCGCGGCAGCACCGAAGTCTGCAGCGAGCTGGCTGAGCGCCGGGCCTAAGCCGACGTCATCGAGTAAAGGAGGCCGGAGGCTGCGAGCCAGCCCGCGCAACTGCTCGCTGACACTGGCCGCCAGCACGCCAGCTTCCCGCGCGGCTTGGGCGGTCCGAGCGGGAGTCCCAGTCTTCTCGTCCAGACTCTGCAGCACCCGGGCGATGTGGGAGAGCGTCTGGACCGGTTCCTCATTGATTCGGTCGGCCAACTGACGCCGCTCGGACTCGACCTCCCGGATGATCGCCTCGGCCCACAGATTGTAGGCGACGCCCCCTAAGCCTGCCGGGTCGATCGAGAGACTCAACGAGTCGGTACGCCGTCTCATCCGCTCGCCTCCGACTCGATGGAGACGATCCCGTGATTGGCCGCATACACCACCGCCTCGGTCCTGGAACTGACCCTCAATTTCTCGAAGATGTTGTGCAGGTGGCCTTCCACCGTGCGCAGGCTGATTCCCAGATCTCGGGCGATTTCCTTGTTCGCCTGGCCGCGGGCGATCTGCCGCAACACGGCGAGTTCCCGGGCGCTGAGCCGGTCACTGGCCCGCGCCGGGTCAATGCGGGACTGAGCTAATCGTCGTGACAGACTAGGGCTGAGAACGAGCGATCCTGCAGCCACTGCGCGTACTCCCTCCACTAGCTCCCGGGCGGGAGCCGTCTTGAGGATGTAGCCGGACGCGCCGGCGGCGAGGGCCTCGCGAACATAATCCTCGTCCTCGTGAGCGCTGACGATGACCACTTTGGTGTCGGGTGCCTGAGCCAGGATCTGGCGGGTGGCCTCAATCCCGTTGATGCCAGGCATCCGCATGTCCATCAAGACCACGGTGGGTCGCATCCGAAGTACCACCTCAACAGCCTCATCGCCGCGGGAAGCTTCTCCGACCACCGAGAAGTCGTACTCACCCGCGAGAATCTGGCGAGTACCCTCGCGCACCAGTGCGTGGTCCTCAGCCACCACGATGGTCGTCAAAGTGCCGCTCATCTCGCTCTTGAGACTACCGGGCGGCGCCTACGAATGAGCACGTGAAATCACTCAAGCCCAGCCGGGTAGTTGCCACCACTCTCGGGACCCGAAGTGATGGGCACCGTCGCCAGCAGCAACGTTCCGCGGCTAGGGCGCGATCTGATTTGTAAACGGCCGCCCTCCAGGCCCACCCGCTCCTGCATCCCAATGGTGCCCAGCCCCGGTGCCGCCGCACCTTCGCCGGAGGCGACGAAGCCAACCCCGTCGTCATTGACCCGTAGTGTGAGTCCGCTGCCCCGCACGATCAAATCCACCTGCACCCGCCCGGCCGCGGCGTGCCGATCGACGTTGCTGAGCGCTTCCTGCGCCACCCGGAAGAGGTTGCGTTCCAACTCGGGGTCCCAGCGACCTGGAGTCCCGCGAAGGGTGAACTTGGCTGGGATGCCAGTCCGGGAGTCGAAGCGCTGGACGAGGTCCTGGAGGGCGGCAGGCAGACCCTCCAAGTCCAGGATCTCCGACCGCAGCCCCTCGGTTAGCTGGCGTAGCCCGTCCACGACCGCCACCGCCAACTCTCTGGTCTCGTCGAGCTTGGTGGAGGCGGTTTCGACCGTACTGGATTCGACGGCCATCCTCTCCAGCCGCCGGGCCAGATGGATTAGCGCTTGAACTGGCTCGTCGTGCAGGTCGCGGGCGATTCGGTTGCGCTCCTCGACCACGGCCAAGCGCACGGCCTGGGCTTGAATTCTGGCGTAGTCGAGGGCCAGGGATGCCTGGTCGGCGAAGCTTTCCAGCAGGCGGAGGGCGTCTGGAGAGAAGTTGGAATCACCCTCAGAGAGGGTCAGACTGATCGTTCCGGTGACGCGGCCGTCGATCACCAGGGGCACCGCCATCAGAGCGCCGATCGGAACGCCGGCGCCGGCCACCAGGCTGGCGTAGGGATCACCCGAGACCGCCCGCACTAGCTGAGTCTGCCCGGTACTCAGGACTAGATGGGAGACGGTGCCGGATGACCGGGCGGGGGCGAGCATGATCCTCTCCGCCCCGGCGCCATCGGCAGCGACCACCCTTAGTTCCAAGGAGTTTCCCTCCACTGGCAAAGCGATTGTGGCCAGGTCGGCGCCGCCCAGCTCCCGGGCGCTGCGGACGATCGTCGTCATCAAGCTCTCCTGGGGCTCGCCGGCCAGAAGAGCTGCGGTGATCTCGTGGATGGCCGCCAGCCAATGCTCATGTTGGAGTAAATCTCGATAGGTCTGGGCGTTGGCGATGGCCACCCCGGCCTGGGTCGCCAGGGTCACTACCGCGGACTCATCGAAGTCATCGAAGGGTCTGCCGCCCTCCTTCTCGGTCAAGTAGAGATTGCCGAAGACCTGCCCTCTGGCGCTGACCGGGGCGCCCAGGAAAGTTGTCATTGGCGGGTGATGGGCGGGGAACCCGACTGAGCGTGGGTCGTCCTGCAGTCGGACCAGACGAAGCGGCCGTGGTTCGCGGAGGAGGACGCCTAGGATGCCCTGGCCACTCGGAATCGGGCCGATGGCGGCCCGTTGGTCAACGTCCAACCCGACCGTGATGAACTCCCCGATGCCGGCGCCCGGGCCAGTCACCCCCAAAGCTCCGTAGCGGGCGTGAGTGATCCGCACCGCGATCTCCACCAGCCGGCGCAGCAGGGCGGGCAGAGAGAGCTCGGCGGCCATCAAGACCCCTGCCTCGATCAGGGCGGCTCGGGGGTCGTCGGGGGAAGGCACCTTACCGCTTCGGGCTACTCGTCCCTCTTCCACACCCATCTCTCGAGCCCGGATTTTACGGGCCTTCGCGTCAGACCAGCCGCCGGATGATTGGACCCTAGTCAACCCTGACACCAGCTATCTCGGGCCCCGATTCATCGCCCGCACTGCAGCCCCACATCTTTGGCCGGCTGCCTGGACCCATCGGGCAGGTCCGCTTATCGTGCCGGTGTGCTGGTCACACATCGGATCCAGCACCGGCCGCGCTGGCGAAAAGGTGCCAAGTTCGGCCATCCGCGCTCCGCCGATCGCGGGACGCCGACCAGCGCGATTAGAGCCAGCCGCGTGGTCGGGGCGTTGCTGCCGGGGAACTATCCCCGGCGTGCTAGTCGAGGTGGTTTTCGACGCAGCCGCCAAGCGGGAGAGCCCGGGCCGCTGCTCAGTGCCAGCCCTGTCTCGAGAAGCTCACGGCTGGCTCGCCGAGCCAGGCGACGACCCTCATCACTCTCGGGAAGCCGACCGGCGGACGCGGGATCGCTGGACTCGGATAGTCCGACGGACGCTACGGGCTGCACTGGCCTTGGTCCTGGTGCAACTGAGCTACCGCGACCAGTCGCGACCTCAGCTGGCCAGCGGTAGGTACTGCGCCTCGAGCATCGGCTCGATGCCGCTGGCGGGGACGGGGCGGCTGTACAGGTAGCCCTGGAGCTCATCGCAGCCGCCTCGGGTGAGGAACTCGGCCTGCTCGGCGGTCTCGACCCCTTCAGCTACCACCGTGAGGCCGAGGCCATGGGCCAGCGCCAGGGTGGCCGTCACGATGGTCTCGTCACCGGGTCGAATTCCAATTCCGCCGACGAAGGACCGATCGATTTTAAGCACCCGGAAGGGGAAACGCTGGAGCGCTGTGAGCGAGGAGGTGCCGGTTCCGAAGTCATCGATCACTAGCCACACGCCGAGGTCGCGCAGGCGGCCCAGGACTCTAGCCGCGGAGTCCGGATCGGTACTTAGAACGCTCTCGGTCACTTCCAGGTGCAGTCGCTCTGGAGCGAGCCCCGAGCGATCCAGGGCCTCCTTGACGTCCTCGATCACGCTCCCGTCGTGGAGCTGGGCCACCGAGAGGTTGACCGACATGCTGAGCCGCGCGGCGGCTGGCTCGGAGTCGCTCCAGCGCTGCAGAGTGGCACACGCCTCGAGAAGGACCCAACGGCCTATCGTCGAGATGCTGCCGCTCTCTTCGGCCAATTGGATGAATTGGTTGGGGCCGAGAAGTCCGCGCTCTGGGTGCTCCCATCGCACTAGTGCCTCAACCCCTGAGATCTGACCCGAGCTGGCGGAGACGATGGGTTGAAAGTGGAGCAGCAACTCGTTTCGGTCGGCGGCGTCCAGCAGTCGGGCCGAGAGTTGTCCTCGCTCCCGGAAAGCATGGTCCAGGGCCTCGTCTAGCACCTGAAAGCCACCCCGGCTGACCTGCTTGGCATAGTGCATCGCCACTTCGGCCCGCCGGATCATCTCCGCGGGCTCGTCGAGCCGGGTGCAGCTGGCCACTCCACCCGTCACCTTGACCTTAGTCTCGTGCCCGGCGATCCCATAGCGCTGGGTGACGGCGGTCAACAGCTGTCCCACCTTGCACTCAAGATCGGTGGGGGGGACGCCGAGCATCAACACGGCGAAGGTGGCCCCCTCCAGCCGGGCCACCAGTTCGGTGGGACGAGCCGCACTCACCAGCCGTTGGGCGAAGGCCGCTAGCACCTGGTCGCCCACCACTCGGCCGAAGGAGTCGTTGACGCTTTTGAAGCGGTCGATGTCTAGGACAACCACCGAGACGTGGCGCCGGTGACCAGCCTGGTAATGAACCAGTTGCTCCAATAGTCCGCGACGGTTGACAAGTCCGGTCAGGTCGTCCCGCTGGGCCTGGCGGACCAGTTCCGCCTCGGCGCCTTTGCGCCTGGTGAGGTCTTGGTAGCTGGCGAGCACGGCGGTTACCAGCCCACTGGCATCAGCGAGAGCGACCGTGGAGATCGCGGCGTCAACTAAGTGGCCGTCGCGGTGACGGCGGCGGACATCGAAGTCAAGCACGTCAAGGCCCGCCACGGACCCATGCCGTAGCCGCTCGAACTCCTCCCAGGACCCCGCGTCGATGATCGGTAGCGGAAAGCCGATGACCTCGGACTCGCTCCAGCCGAAAAGGCGCTCAGCCGCTGGGTTCCACAGCAGGGCGGTGCCGGCCAGGTCCACCACGGTGAGCGCGATCGGTGACTGCGTAACGGTGGCTCGCAGCAATTCGTAGTCGGAGAGGGTGGTCGTGAAGCCCGCGGATCTCGCGGTCGATGAGCCGTTTCGCTTGGCAGTGCGCGGCCGGGGGACCCGGCCGCGAGGGAGCTTCAGCCGCGCCTGGGGGCGCTCACCCGCAGCCTCCTGAGGAGACATCTCCGGCTCTTTGAGCTGACCCCCAGTGCCCCTCCCGTTCGGGGCAATCATGCGACTCAGCGTACCCGCAGCGGCCTGGGGAGCGACGACGCCGGTGTGACAGTGTGCCGCGCAGCCGTCACCTAGCGACTTTGCCCGGCCCGGAGCCAGATCTGGGATTGACCGATTTCCGCTGGCTGCCATCTCGGCTGAACGGGTCGCTCGCCGAGCTGGTTGCCAGTTCTGTCCGGCCATCTGAACTGGCTGGGACCGAGCCCCTTGGGCCCGATGGAAAGCCCCGGTAGGTGGGCACATAGTGAGACGGGTACGAACCTATTCCCTGCTCCTTGGGAACCCGTCCACGATCTGATCTCAGCCGCATTTGGGGTCGAGCTCAGCGGCTGGCGGCCCGAGTGGGTCCGCCCGAGACTCCGACCGACTCAGGAACTCGGCTAGCTAACCGGGGTCCCCGAGGCAGCCTTTAAGCCAGGGGAGTTCGGCCCAACGCCACTACCTCGGCCACTTTGAGTTGGTAACTCATTGACCAGCGACCTGGCCGCTACCGGGGTAGGGTCGACGACCATGGGTTTCGGGCCTTCATCGTCGGGCTGCTCAGGACAGAAGTTCCAGAAGTGAGCCTCCTGACCTCACCCGTCGCTAGTCCGGAGTTGAAAGGCGGCCGTTCTGGTTTGGCCGAGCGCGGGCCGGTGGCTGGCCGACCGCCGGAACTCGCTGCCGGTATTGTTCGGGGCGGATCGGTGGCGTGAGGCGGGGCGTCTGAAATTGGCCCAGCCTGGCCGAACCTCAGTCCGGGCGGCTGGGGCTGCAATGGATCTCATCGCGGGCGTCGCAAGCTCGCTCGCCCGGTCGACTTTCGCTGGACGAGCGTCTTCTTGGTCGGCGGTGAAACCGCGTGGCTCGATAGGGCGGCTCACTTCCTCACGCCTCGCCTGCCCATGCGGGAGGCCAGCGTGCCCGCTGCCGCCACCATGAGGATCCCGTAAACGCCGCCGACCGCAGCAGACCGGGGCGCCACCGCTACGGCTACGGCAATCGCTACGCCGAACTCCCGGATGCCAATCGGAAAACCGACCGCCAGCGCCTGTCGGCGGCGCAACTGCAGTATCCGGCCCAAGCCCCAGCCGGCCAGCCCACCGCCCGCCAGAAGTGCTGCGACCAGGGGCAACATGATGAGGATGGTCGGAGAGGTCAGCACACCGCGGGCGCTGGTGGTTCCGGCGAGGACCACCAGAACCAGGCACGCCGCGCTCAGATCGAGCAGAAGGTGGCGCCACCGCGCGATTCCCGGAAAGCGCCACCGCAGGGTGATCCCAACCACCAAGGGCAGCAGGACGGAAAGAGCCAGTTCCAGAGCCAGCGAGGTCGGCCTGACGTGGACAGCTGACCCGAGTCCGACCGTCAGCCAGAATGGAGTGAGCACGATTGAGAGGGCCAGCGAGCCTGACATGCAGGCCATCGCGAGTGCGGTGTCGCCGCCAGCGATCGTGGCCATCAGCCCACTTGTGATTTCCGCCGGAGAGACGGCGCAGATCAAGATCCCAATCGCTAAAAGCGGGGTGGGAGCGACCAGGTGGAGCAGCAGGCCGAGCCCCGGCAGCACGGTCCACTGCACCAGAAGCGCCAGCCCAATGAGGCGGGATTGGCGGATCGCCGAACGGACCTCCCCCAGCGTCAGGTTCAGCGCCACTCCGAGAACCTGACCGGCGAGCAACACCGGGACCCAGGAGTCGAGCGCCACCGCGCCTTTAGGCATGGCGACGCCCACCAAAGCCGCGACCACCACCCACGCCAGCAGACCGTGGCGCACCGGCCACAGAAGCCCTGGCGCTCGTCGTACCAAGTGATCCACCCACCTCATGTGCCGAGGGTAACGACGGAGTGTGTAACTGGTCAGGTTACCCCGCGGAGTTGGGCGGATCCAACGCGTCGAGAGCTTGGCTCCTCGGGTATCACTCAGATGCCGGCGAGCGTTGGGGTCACCAGCGGGTGATATTTGCCGAGACTGAGCGGTCACGGCACTCGTGCCCTAGCCGGCTCGCCAATATCCCTACCCGATTCATTTAGATTCGCCAGCTTGGTCGAGATCGCTACCCTAACCGTGGATGAAACATAAGTGCCGATAGGGCAATGGTTATCTCTCGTGATGCTGCATGGTAGCCCGGCTCTGGGATTGGCCCTACCCGACGCCAAGGGAAGTGATTCCACGTATGGTGGGCTAGGTGCTAGCCACGTCGCCCGAGATGGACTGATGGGGCAGGATAGGGGCGGTGCCTGGTGATGGCATAGGCGCCTCAGTAGGATGCACGACAGAAGGAGCCACCGATGGGCACGACCGCCAAGAGCTACTCCGAGCAATCCGACACCACATCGCCGATCGTGGTTGGGGTCGACGGCTCCCCGACGGCCCGTCTGGCTCTGGACTGGGCCATTCACGAGGCGGAGGCCCACGGGAACCCCGTCCTCGCGATCAGTTCATGGGAGCTTCCCGCCATGGCGACCGCCTCCCCAGGATTCGCCTTTGCCGCGGCCGACATGCAAGAGTTGGCCGACATCTGCCGCAAGACTCTGTTAGCTGAGATCGCCGAGGCGGCCAAGGGACATGAATCAGTTCGAATCGAGCACAGGGTAGTCGAGGGGCCTCCTGCGCTGGCCCTTATTGACGCCAGTGAGAGTGAGCACGCTGCCGCGCTGGTGACAGGTTCGCGAGGACATGGCGGCTTCGTTGGGCTGCTGCTCGGGTCAGTGTCTCAGCAATGCGTGACGCACGCCCACTGTCCAGTCGTGGTGATTCATCCCCGCTCGGGGAAGCTCGCCTGATCGCATTGGGCAACCCGATAGGTCTCCCAGGAGGATGGTGTCGGCCCAGGGCCTGGTCGCGATCGGAGGCGGGAGCTCGGGCTGGAACTGTCACGGCGCGGAGCTCAGTTGCGGGCAGGGCTCCGGTTGCCCCCATCAAGCGCCCAAACTCCCGTGCATATCACTGCGTAATCGCACCTCACCGCCACGCCTAACCTAAGGCCCGGACCGAGGCTTGGCGTGCGATTCGCCGCTGCAAGGTCCGACTCGAGCTACATCTGGTCCGCGCGCCGTGCCCGGTATCAGGCCAGAAGGTGTCCCTACGTGAGGGGGCCAAGTACCGGGATCCCGGTTCGCGAGCACGCCTGCAGCCAGTATGAAACTCCCACCGACCCAGTGGCATGGCTTCTTCCGGCCGAGGCAGGTCGGGACGCGGGTGATTCCACTTAGGCGAGTTCGATGGTTGGCACCCTCCCTCCTCCAGCACGGCATCGAGGACGATGGGTCCGATGGCTTTGGCCACTCTCAATCCGGCAGGGAGAAGGAGGCGCGCATGACATCGGTGGATCGGATGACAGCGGCGTCCCACGAAGTGACGGGCCCAATCATCGCTGGCGTGGACAACTCGCGCGCAGCTCGTCACGCGCTGGAGTGGGCGGCTTCCGAGGCTGAGGCTCGAGGCACGCGGGTTATTGCGATTCGTGTCTTCGAGCATCCCCTGGTGGCCTTGGCGGGCCCCTATCCGAGAGTCGACCCGCTGCTAACCCATGAGTTGGCCGAGGAGGCCCGCACAGCGCTCCGGGGGTTCGTTGATGAGGTCTCGAAGGGCTATCCGACAGTTCAGATCGAAGCCAAGGTTTTCCAGGGTCCAGCGGCAGACGTTCTCGTGGGGGCCAGTGAGGGCGCTTACGCCCTGGCGGTTGGATCTCGGGGCCATTCGGCGGTTGCCAGCTTGCTGCTGGGTTCAGTCTCCCAACGCTGCGTAGCCCGGGCCCACTGCCCCGTGGTAGTGGTGGGACCTCACGCCCAAATCGAAACCCATGAAGCGCAGACGGCTCGGCACACGGCCGACGTCAATTGGTCCCCGCCTTGAGCGCTGCCGGGAGCAAAGTAGCCGAGCGGGGCGGTCCATACTCACGACGTGCGGGTAACTGAGCATGGATCCCGAGCCTCTAGCGACCACTGAGCCGCTTACCGGCGCTCAGGTGGCGTTGATCGACGCTTACTGGCGGGCGGCCAACTACCTCTCGGTCGGCCAAATCTACCTGATGGCCAACCCGCTGCTCCGAGAGCGGCTTCGGCCTGAGCACGTCAAGCCGCGCCTCCTCGGTCACTGGGGCACTACGCCCGGTCTGAACTTCATTTACGCGCACTTGAACCGGGTGATCCGAGCCCGTGGCTTAAGCGTCATGTACGTGACCGGTCCAGGACATGGGGGGCCCGGCATCGTGGCCAACGCCTACCTGGAGGGCACCTACAGTGAGGTCTATCCCGAGGTAAGCGAAGACGTGCACGGGATGTCCAAGCTGTTTCGGCAGTTCTCCTTTCCCGGAGGCATCCCCAGCCACGTCGCCCCAGAGACGCCCGGCTCCATCCATGAGGGCGGCGAACTTGGCTATTCCCTGACCCATGCCTATGGGGCTGTCTTCGACAACCCGGATCTGCTCGTCGCCTGTGTGGTGGGTGATGGTGAAGCTGAAACTGGCCCCTTGGCCGCCAGCTGGCACTCTAACAAGTTCCTCAATCCGGCCCAAGACGGGGCCGTCCTACCAATCCTTCATTTAAACGGATACAAGATCGCCAATCCCACAGTTCTAGCGCGGATCTCAGAGGACGAACTGCAGCACCTGCTAGTCGGATATGGCTATGAGCCGATCTTCGTATCCGGAAGCGACCCAGCAGTGGTGCATCTGGCGATGGCCGCGGCCATGGATCACGCCCTTGATGAGGTTGCGCGCATCCAGACCGAAGCCAGATCAGATGGGAACCTCAAGCGTCCTCGCTGGCCGATGCTGGTACTCCGCACCCCAAAGGGCTGGACCGGTCCAGCGGTGGTGGACGGCCTGCCAGTGGAAGGGACCTTTCGTGCTCACCAAGTGCCGATCATGGATGTACGCGGCCAATCTGAGCACCTTGCCCTCCTGGAGCAATGGATGCTCAGTTATCGCCCTGAAGAACTGTTCGATGCGAATGGCACGCTTCGCGCCGAGCTCAAGGCACTGGCGCCGGAAGGCCAGCTCAGGATGAGCGCCAACCCCAACGCCAACGGGGGCGAGTTACTGCAAGACCTGAGGCTTCCAGACTTCCGAGACTATGCGGTTGCGGTACCTCAGCCTGGCACCACCCTCAACGAGGCGACCGGCGTGCTGGGGAGCTTCCTCCGTGACGTGATCGCGCGGAATCCACACAACTTTCGGCTGATGGGACCGGATGAAACGGCATCCAATCGCTTGTCCGCGGTCTTCGAGACTACAAACAGAGACTGGGTGGCGGAGACGGAGACCGGGGACGACCATTTGGCTCCAGACGGCCGGGTCATGGAGATACTCAGTGAGCATCTCTGCCAAGGGTGGCTCGAAGGCTACCTCCTGACCGGACGGCACGGCGTATTCAATTGCTACGAAGCCTTCATCCACATCGTGGATTCGATGTTCAACCAACACGCCAAGTGGTTGAAGGTGACCCGGGAGATTCCCTGGCGACGTCCCATCGCCTCGCTCAACTATCTTCTCTCCAGCCACGTCTGGCGTCAGGACAACAACGGCTTCTCCCACCAAGATCCCGGGTTTATCGATCACGTCATCAACAAAAAGGCGGAGATTGTCCGGGTCTACTTGCCGCCCGACGCAAATTGCCTGCTTTCAGTGATGGATCATTGCTTGCGCAGCCGCAACTACGTAAACGTGGTGGTAACTGGCAAACACCCGGCTCTGAATTGGCTGTCGATGGACGATGCCATCGTCCACTGCACTCGGGGGGCGGGAATCTGGAGCTTTGCCAGCTCGGATGACGGTTTTGAGCCCGACGTGGTGCTGGCCGGCTGTGGCGATATCCCGACCCTGGAGGCGGTCGCAGCCGCGGCCATTCTGCGTGAGAAGCTTCCGAACCTGAAGGTGCGACTGGTCAACGTAGTCGACCTGATGCGCCTGGAGCCTGCCGAGGTACACTCCCACGGGCTGTCGAACGCTGAGTTCGACGCCCTTTTTACGGATGAACGCCCGGTGATCTTTGCCTACCACGGGTACCCCACCCTGATTCACCGACTCACCTATCGTCGCCACAACCACTCCAACATCCACGTTCGCGGCTACATCGAGGAGGGCACAACGACCACTCCATTTGACATGGTGATGCTGAACGAACTTGATCGCTTCCACCTCGTCATTGATGTGATCGACCGGGTGCCTGGGTTGTCCGAATCGGCTGGTCACCTCCGACAGGAGATGGTTGACAGGCGGCTGGAATGCCGCATCTACACCCGCGAGCACGGTGAAGACCCGAGCGAAATACGCGACTGGACGTGGCCGGCGTAAGCGTCCAGATGCGCATCCTGGTGGTCAATGCTGGCTCGAGCAGTCTGAAGCTGCGAGTGATCGACCTGGACGACACGGTAGCGGAGAGTCGAGACCTGGCAGCCCTCGGTTCTATGGTTTCCAGGGCCGAACTAGAGGAGGCGGTTGGGGAGCTCGGGCCGGTGGACGCTGTGGGCCACCGGATCGTGCATGGAGGACGGGAATTCACCGCGGCGGTCTTGATCGACGCCAGCGTCGAGGGACGGCTCAGATCCCTGACTGACTTGGCTCCGCTCCATCAACCCAAGTCCCTCGCCGCCCTGGACGCGACCAAGGCTGCACTTCCTGATGTCCCAGCCGTGGCCTGCTTCGACACAGCCTTTCACGCGACCCTTCCCCCTGCGGCCTCGACTTACGCATTGCCTGCGGCGTGGCGCAGCCGCTGGAATCTACGTCGCTACGGGTTCCATGGGCTCTCTCACGCCTACGTCTCCCGGAGGGCGGCAGACGTGCTGGGCCAGCCGCTGGAGAGTCTGCGTTTGATCACCTGCCATCTCGGAGCTGGCGCGTCACTCTGCGCTGTCGACGGCGGACGGTCGGTGGACACCACCATGGGGTTCACCCCGCTAGAGGGCTTGGTGATGGCCACCCGATCTGGAAGCGTTGACCCGGGGCTTCTCCTTTGGCTGGAGGAGCACGCGGAAGTCAGCCCTTCGGAACTCGCCGTTACCCTAGAAAACGAATCGGGTCTGCTCGGGCTGGGAGGCGATTCCCGTATGCCCATCCTGGAGGCCAGGAGCGATGAGGGTGACTCCAGCGCCGACCTCGCTATCAGCGTTTACTTGCACCGGCTGCGAGCTGAGGTCGCCTCGATGGCGGCGGCCATGAGAGGTGTCGACGCGCTGGTATTTGCGGGTGGAGTGGGGGAGAACTCACCGCGCATCCGGGCCGCCTGCTGCGCGGGCCTGGGATTCCTGGGGATCGGCATCGACCAGGGGCGGAACGAGACCGGGAGCGAAGACCGCCAGATCGGGCAGCCGGGCCAAGGCACTGCCGTACTAGTCGTGAAAAGCCGGGAGGATCTACAGATCGCCCGCGAGACGCGCTGCCTACTGCAAGGCTAGATCGTTTCGCGCTGACCTTCCCGATGCCAGCTCACATCCGGTGACCCGCGTCTCCGCGCCGGTCGCGTGTTTCTGTTCATCCGGGGGCTGCTTCTTCCCCTCAGTCCGTGATGTCCCTCACTCGAAATCAAGTGGTTTCACCGGCCCAATGGCGAGTACGCAAATCTAGAGTTGGTGGGTAGACGGAGAAACATTCAGCCTAGGCTATCTGGCTCCGGCGTCGCGTGAGCCACCAGTCCCGAGCAAGACAATGGGAGGTGCCTGATGAAAGCAGCAGTTGTCCACGAGTTTCACCAGCCGCTTCAGATCGAAGAGGTTGCAGCTCCTGTCCCGGGTTACGATCAGGTACTGGTCAAGATCGAGACCTCCGGCCTCTGCCACACCGATATTCACGCCGCTCACGGGGACTGGCCTGTCAAACCCAGTCTGCCGTTAATTCCGGGCCATGAGGGCGTCGGGCTGGTTGAACGGCTGGGAGCGGGCGTTAAGGGCCTGAGTGAGGGTGACCGCGTCGCAGTGCCATGGCTCGGGTGGGCTTGCGGTGCGTGTGAACTGTGCTCCTCAGGATGGGAAACTCTGTGTCCCAGCGCCAAGTTCACGGGCTACATGGTGAACGGCGGGTTCGCCGAATATGTGGTCGCGGCAGCGTCCTTTGTTGGCAAGGTTCCCGATAACGTGGACCCTCTCGATGCCGCCCCTCTCACCTGTGCCGGCGTCACTTCCTACAAGGCTGTCAAAGTGTCGGGGGCCCGCTCATCGGATCTGGTCGCGGTGGTCGGGATCGGTGGGCTGGGTCATCTTGCGATGCAGTATTCGCAGATCGCCGGGGCAACAGTGGCTGCCGTTGATGTCATCGACGCCAAGCTCGACGTGGCCAAGCGACTGGGTGCCGCCTACGCCATCAACAGCGCTAAGGAAGACCCTGTGGAGAAGATTCAGGCTCTGGGTGGGGCCGATGTGGCGATCGTGCTGGCGGCGACTCCCAAGGCGTATGAGCAAGCATTTGCCAGCCTCAGGTCCAATGGCACACTGGTGATGGTGGGACTGCCGGCTGACGACATCATGCACCTGCCGATCTTTGAGACGGTACTCCGGGGCATCAAGGTGATTGGCTCGCTGGTTGGAACGCGCGTTGACCTAGCCGATACCTTCCAACTGCACGCATCTGGTCGGACCACGATCGTACGGGAGTCGAGAAAACTCGACCAAGTCAATGAGTCCATCGCTGAGGTGGAACAGGGCAAGATTGAGGGACGACTCGTCTTCGATCTTCGCTCCTGACCCCAGTCCACCTCACGGTGGGCCGCCCCTCATTTTGAGTCGGCCACTCTCTGTCAACGGTAGAAATAAGGCCGCGTCGAAAGCAAAACGCCCAGGGCTTGCTTCCTGAGCGTCGCACTAGGTGTCACCGGGCAAATGCTCAAACGCTGAGCGTGAAATAGGCAAGTGCCTCACGACTGAAGAATTTGCGAGTTTGTGGACGACTTCGAAATTGGGCGCTTTGGGCAGCCAAATGACGGTTGTTCCAGCAACTAAGGCGGATTGTTCCAGCGTTCGATCTCAGGGGCCATTGCGGTCGAGATCAAGCTTGCGACTTCAACCGAAAGAATTAAGAGAGTTTAGCCCTTGCTATCGCGCCTTGCCCATGGTCGCCATGGCCGCCCGAGGAATCGCAGGTAGAAAGCCGCGAACACCACAACAATACCAATATTAACTATCAGTCGTTCTGGGGGTCGGTGTCTGAAGAATACGAGATCTACACCGACTACGACGGCTACCATCGCCACCACGTAAAGCGCGACAGCTACCTTTCTCATGAATAAATCATAGGCTAAAGCGGTATTTGTGTCAAGTTCATAATGACCTCAGTTAGCCAACCCTTGCCCGCCAGTCGCCAACCAGGAATGTGACTCGGCGGCCGGCCGGAACTTGTCAAGGGGGTTGAGACAGGTCGCGGGTGAGTTTACTGACTCGTGGCGACGTCCTCCGTGGGAGATGCGACCGGTCACGCCCCGTAGATTGGTGTAAATATCGAGGCCGGATTCGTGCTCGAGGTGGGCACGAAAAAGGCCACCGTGCAACCGACCCTATTCACAGACCAGGAGACACGATGACCCCCACCAGCATGCCACTCGACG